>OIZP01000018.1_pt1 | contig 132478 bp, 158 predicted proteins | sample 1588531 | NCBI WGS metagenome assembly OIZP01 (sample SAMN03283283) | human gut metagenome | biome: human-associated habitat; material: feces | host: Homo sapiens | place: Peru | collected 2012
CTGTTACATAACTTTTACCTGCTGTTGTTGCTAATGTTACATTGATCATCATAATTTTGTTCTCCTTTTAATCTCCTGAATATGTAAATGTGTAACTAAAAAGGACGCCCTTGGGAGACGTCCTATAAGTGAATGAATTAATATTAGATTATATTGTTTTACCTTTACTCAAGGCTGTTCCTAGGCTTCTGTTGCTTCTTCTGTGTCTGCAAAGATTCCATCAATTGCTTCTGTATCTGCTACAATTCTGTCGGCAATTACTTTCAGATTCTTTTCAGCTGCTACTAAAGCCTTACCATACTTGATTTTGATTTCTTCAACATCTGTTTCCATTGGAAGAATCATTGTTACCGCTAACTCTTTGTCAACAGTTGTGTTGCAAGTTAATCCTAGTACTGAAATGTTAGGCTGTTCTCCAACTTTTAACTTGAATGTCACATTTCCTTTGTCGTCTCTAACAGTCATGTCTGTTACCTGTTTGTCGAAGTCTGCCTTTTTGATTCCTGTTACTACCTCTAATCTGTTTTCTGCGATTACTACTTTCATTTTGTTTCTCCTTTTCTTTTATAAAATATTATTGTAGCTATGTATCTTTTACACACGATCCTGCCCTAGCCATTAATTTGCAGTGTTATGTATTTTAGATATGTAATTTAGAGCTTTTACACTCTATAAGACGACCAATATTTGGTCATCCTATACAATGTAAAAAGCACAAGTAGAACCTGTGCTTTTAGTAAAAATTGTTTTTCCTTTTCTTCATAATTTTCTTACATATTAATGGTGCTTCACAATCCCGGTTATCTCGCCATTTGATTAAATTACTATCTTGGTTTCCACGCATCCACCAACAGTGTCCCGGTTTCCCACTTATTTTACCGAAATCATTTCCATCATGTCCATCCATGGGTTCGTCAAACTCTACTAAGAATTTAATTATCTCATCAGGATTCCATGGAACATCAACCTTTAAAAAGTTGATAATAGTTCCCTTGTATCCAATCTTTATTTCAACCCCAAAATCATCTTGTGAAGCTTTACCCAAGTCTGTAACTACAACTCTATCTCCAATCTTCCACATGTTCTCACCACCTTAGTAATAATTGTTTTTTCTTTTCCCTATTTTTTCAATCGTTATACCATCTGTTTTAACAATTCTCCCTGGAACATTATCAAACCACCACCAACAGTTCGGTTTGCAATCATAAAGAGTAGTCATAATATTCCCATCCATAGGTTCGTCAAACTCTACTATAAAACGATCGTTTTTATCCTTACGAATGTAAACCACAGTACCCGTAATGCCAACTGGTGTTGTAGATCTATTTGATTTTATAATCCTAACTCTAGTTCCAATCTTCCACATTTTAATCACCTACCAATAATTATTTTTTCTATTGCTAATTTTCTTGACTCTCATTCCATTTGATTCGGCTTCGTTTTCGTTCTCTCCCCTTGTGGACAAATACCATCCATGACCGTCTTGGCAACTCCCTCCTAACTCATGACCGTTTACATATTTGTCAAAAACAACATTTATGTCATCTCCATCTACAAAGTTAACAGTTCCTTTAAAGCCTACAAAGGATTTTAAAGGTCTCCTAGTATCTTGAATAATTACGACTCTATCTCCAACTTTCCACATTTTAATCACCTCTCAATAATAATTATTTTTCCGTTGACCGACAGCTCTAATTAAATCTTCTTCCCAGACAAAGTCTTTTCCAGAGTGGCAACAACCATCTCCAATTTTCAAAAAGTTTGTATGAAATTCATATGCAATCTTGTAACGATTTCTCTCAACCTCTTGTGTATGATCCATTCTTGTTTTTCTACTTAAGATACGAACAACCGTTCCCGATCTCATGTAAACTTTCATATCCGTCAAGTTATTGTGTAATTCCAACTCTTGACCTACTTCAAATCTAAAACTCATATCTCAATCTCCTCTAGGAATTCCAAAAACTCTTGTTCTGTTGGGAATTTAAAAAGGACTCCATCAATGATTACTTTGTAGCAATCTTGACGAAGCCCTAAAATTTTAATACTCATTTTAACTTCTCCTCTAAATATTTATCCGCTGTCTTAGAGAACTCTACAAATAACTCTGGATACTTTCTAACTAATTCAGTTTTCTTTTTGTTTGTTTCATACTTGCTCCAGTCTACATTCATCATTCTAATGATTCCTGAGTAAATAGAGCTTCCGCCTACACTTTTGTTGCCTGTCTGCTCACAAAGTTTTTGAATCTTTTCTTTATAATACTGCCAATCTTTTTCTGGATTGATTTCTGTATTTTTCTTTATAACTTTTCTTTTTGTGTTTTCATATATTCCATCAAGAATACTGTCAAACAGGTCTTTCAAGTTTTCGTCATTGAATACAACATCTAAAGTGCTTAGTCTGCCTCTCTGAGATTCTAATCCAAAAGCTCTTCTGTATTCTTTATTTTCCTGTGGCCAACAAACTCCATACACGTTCTTCATCTTTGAATAACATGCTGAGAATACTTTCCCTTTTGTTTTATATTCATTTCCATTAAAAACAATATAGGCTGCTTTAGTATTAATTTCGAACTTCCAAGTATCTAATCTAGGATTTTCAATCTTAACAACTGGCTTAACAACTGGTTTTGATTTTAATTGATTAACAGTTTTCTCTTGAACTTCAACTTTTTCAACAGGTTTTTGTACTACCTGTCCTTGCTGAGATTCTAAAATTTGCAACACAGTATCTTTGAATACTCTGTTCTCTTCTCTCATTTCTAAGAACATATTCTGCATTCCATCTAAGAATTTTTCAACAGGTGTAATGGCTGTTTCCCTAGGCTTTCTCTGGAATTCTCCATGTCTGTAAGCTTCTATAATGTCCCATACCCAATCCATAAATTCATTTGCTTTTGGCTGTCTCGACCATCTACAGATTTCAAAGATGCCTCTTTCATTATATATATAGGTAGAATATTCTTTTCCATCAGTAGACACTAAATTGGTATCAACTGAAAGTGGATCAAGTCTATCTCTATGTACAGTATGTATTTTCCCGATTGCAATCCTTGGGTTGTGATACCCTAAAGCTTTACCGATCTGTCCTCTAGTCATCCACATGTTACTATCTGCCTTGTAAAAGTTGCAATCAACTCCATTAAATTCTTCTGTTGTTACTAATCTTAAATCCTCCATAATATGTCCTTTCTACTATTAATCAATAGTAATTGTTTTTTCTATTGTTTATTTGTTTCCATACGCCTTTTTTCAATCTTCTTTCGAGCATCGCCTTAGGCATCATTGACGATGTACTTTTCCATACATTGTCCTCGTCTGTATTTACATGTACAGCTTGAAACCACAATGATATGTCTGTTATATAAAACCCTTCTTGTATAAATTTCATATCTACAAGCTTCCAGACAGTTCCCGTTTTTAATTCTAAGAACTGCATTCCAATTCTTAATTCATTTTCCATTTGCTTACCTCACCAATAGTAGTTATTTTTCCTTTTTCGTAGGAACTCAAGGTTATTTCCAATTCTGTCTTCTGGATCGTCTTCACATTCATATTGATAGAGCCAATCTGTTATATCTGTCTTTTGACCATCTGCCCAAAATTCTATCCTAACACTGGTATCATCAGCGTCTTTATCAATAATTTTAACTTTTAACTCATCTGCATTTCTCAATGTATCAAAACCATCCATCCACTCATTGCAACACATCCATGAACAGTCTTTATCAATCCTAAAAAACATGCCAACTTCGCAATCATCGAAGCATACTTCTCTTTTCTCTTCCATTTGCTTGCCTCTCTTTACCAGTAGTTATTTTTCTTTTTAGGTATGAATTCAAGATTATCTTCAATAGATAAATCACCAAGTTCTTCATAAACCCAACCACTAATACTAGAACTCTTCTCTTCGTTTATGTAAATTTGTATAAGAATGCTATGATCGTTTTCATCTATATACACAACTTTCGCTCTTAGTCTATCCAAGGGATTTAAGCTATCTACTATATAAGATTCATGAATTTCAGATATCCATGGACAATTTACATCCATCCTAAAAACATCGTTTACATGACAGTCTTTGAAATATACTTTTCTTTTCATATCTACACCTGCTTCTATTAACATTTGCTCATCTTCTTGTCTACTTTTGGTTAATACAATATATCCATTTTGTACCAAACTTGAATATCCATGTAATGTAATACATGTAATTTGTTTGGTTTGCTTGTCCATGCAATAGACTCTTGATCTAAATTCATTATATTTGTTAGCTATTTCAAACGAATTTTCTTTAAACGGACTTGTTCTTTTTACTAACCTAACTTCTGTAACGAGGTAGGCCTTAAAACCATGAACAAACCTTTGCCCTACTTTAGGAATTATTAACATTTACTTACCCCTTCCCTTACCAAAAATTATTTTTCCTGTTTCTTATAATACGGAACCGTCCATCTTTTAAACTATGTTGTATAAAATTCACACTTAAAGATAACTTTCTATTGCCGGTAAAAGATTTACTATAAACACATATTTTGTCTATGTCTAAATCCACAATTACTAATACAATATTGTGTTTTTTGTCGTAGAGTTTCATCCCAACTTTTAACTCCATTCTCACACCTCTCTTTACCAGTAGTTATTCTTTCTCTTTGACAAGAATCTGAGATTATTCTCAATCCACAAATCTGAACCATGCAGTGGTGTTTCTGAATTGTATATCCAGGAGTAAAGCCAGCCTGAAACCCTTGGATACTCTTCATTATTTACATAAACATCTATGCAAATGGTAGAATCTTCTTCCTCTACAGATATAACTTTTGCTTTTAATATGTCTGATGGTTCAAGATCGTATAAATTATCTACAACCAATCTGCTTCTACTTCTACGCATATAAGGACTGTCTTTATCTATTCCAAAAACATCTCCAACATGACAATCTTTAAAACATACTTGCCTTCCTAATTGTCTACTTTGCACCCAAATCAACCTCACTTCCAAAAGTTCCAACCAATGCAAGTGCAATCACTGCAACAATTGAAACGTGCATCCATGCCAATGTCACTGCTGCAATCCAACAAATTAACTTCATTACTGTTTCAAATCTATTCATCGTCTTCATCCTCTCTTCTTTGTCTTATCCTGTAACTTTCTTGAACTACCCACGAGCTAAAGCTCGTTGGGCTTCTTGTTTCATCGTCCTCGTAACCTACTAACTCCACAAGCGTAAATTCCGACAGTCCCTGTCGTACTAAGTATTATTTATACTACATCTAATAATCTCAATCCTTCATTAAGAATATTAATTGCAGCATTGATATCTCTATCATGGATAGTTCCACATTGAGGACATATCCATTCTCTAACAGATAAATCTTTTGTGTTTTTATTAATGTAACCACATATATTACAAGGTTGGCTTGATTTTGTAAATCTTCCAATCTTGATATACTGACGATTATTCCAATCAGACTTATAACTTATCTGTCTTGTTAATTCATACCATCCACAATCTAAAATCGCCTTCGCAAGATTACGATTCTTCACCATATTACTTACAGATAAGTCCTCAGAAACTATCACTTGGTTTTCGCTGACAAGTTTATGAGAAATTTTATGTAAGTTATCAATTCTGGTATTGTGAATCTTTTCATGTATTCTTGCTACTTTTATTCTCTGTTTATTCCAATTCATACTACCTTTTACTTTATGAGACAATTTTCTTTGTTCTTTTGCTAGTTTATCTTCATATTTTTTAGTGGTGCGAATATTATCAAATTTTGCTCCATCGGAAGTGATAAGTAAATCTTTAACACCTAAGTCAATACCAATCATACAACCGGTAGACTCCATTGGAATATGCTCTGTTTCTACAAGAATTGATACAAAATATTTGCCAGACGGTACTTGTGAAATTGTTGCGGATTTTATCTTCCCTATAAATTCTCTATGAATCTTTGCTTTAATCCATTTAAGTTTCGGAAGTTTAATCCTATTATTCTCAAACGATACTCCGATATTGTTGTTTGTAAAATTAGTAGAATATGACTTTTTATTATCTCGTTTAGATTTGAACTTTGGAAAACCTGTATGCTCTTTGAAAAATTTCTGATATGCGAAATCCATATCATAAATTGCATTCGTAAGAGCAAATTTATCCACTTCCTTTAACCATTCGTATTTTTTTTTTAGAACTTGATTAACATAGTTGTTACAAGAAGTTTTATTCATAGATTCTTTTTTCGTTTCATACATTGCTTTCCTATATGCGAGAGTTTGATTATATACAAATCTACAACACCCAAAAGTTTTTTGAATTTGTTTTATTTGTTGTCTGTTTGGATATAATCTATATTTATAGGCTTTTAACATTTATTTATCGCCTCACTTTTATTTGTATATTCTCTGTTTTGTATGACTCTTTACTCATCAGCTTTACGTGATTGGATTGCGAGCCTAATCATCCATTCAAAAATCTTTTCAAATGGTTTATCTGTCATGTTTATTAACCAAGTTGTAAAAGCAATCTCTACAATCTCTCTAGCTTCTTTGTCAACTCGTGCATCGGTAATAATAATGTCAAGTACATAGTCATAAATCATTACAGTTACAGGTTTTGTGTTCACACAGATGTATACCGCTTCGTACATTTCCCTTGTGTTGTCAATGATTGCTCTCATGTATTTCTCAAAATATTCTTCATCGAATTTATTTTCTGGATTAAAGAAATGATTATCTAACCATTCTGTTACCTGTAATAACACTTTTGTTTCTTCTTCATTTAAATATCTAAATTTACTCATCTTAATTTCCTTTCTGTTTTAAAAAAAGACGGGAATAAATCCCGCCTTTCTTCATGTATTAACAAAAATCACTCCACTGATTTTGAAATACCTTTAGTAATAGTTGTTTTTCTTTTTGGATAAGATTTTTAAGCAATTTTTCCAATATATATTGGAATGTGGATCATATTCATACCACTGCCCTCGCTTACCTCTTACTTTTCCACTACAACCGTGTCCTTCTTTAAAAGACTTATCAAACTCAACAGCTATTTGCTTTGTCAAATGTCTCGGTTCTGCATAAACTACAGTTCCTTTAAGCCCTACAGGAGCATAGTGATCAATACATGAATCCTCGTTATGACTTTTAATAACTTCTACTCTATCTCCTGTCCGAATTTCTCTATCTTTCACTTTTATTTTCCTTTCTGTTCCACAATTAAATAACGAAGTAAACCATTCATACCTTGAAATTTTCTGCCTATTAAATTGGTTATGTCCCAAGTATTGTGGCAACCTTTGTAGCATCTACAAGTGCTTCCCAAAATCTTTCCCTGATCTGTAATAATTTCTACATCTAAGCGGTCTCCGTTATTGTCTCTTATAACAGTCCGATCTTTGATTTTAATAGATTTCACTTGAACCTCTGCTTTTGGTGCGTTTTCCTTGCCCAAAATAACAGTCCCTTGGATATCAGAATCAATAAATTCTTCACTATCCTTATCATCATCCCACATTGGAGCAAAATTCAAAGAGTTCTTTGATGGCTCTTTATAAGGTTTAAGATCGTCAAATATTACGTCAATACCATACCAATCTACAGTAATTATAGTTCCCTTTGAACCTATCTCTATTTGTTCTTCATAATAGGCAGGAAGTTGCCCATAGATGCCTATTACTTCTACTCTATCTCCTACTTTAAAATATCCCATAGCCTTATTTTCCTTTCTCTTATATCTAATAATAGTTGTTCTTTCGATTAATCTTTGAATCGACATTAAGGTAAAAACTATGTTCACGATAGATCGAACTGCTTGCAAGCCAACAATCCCAATCTGTTGCACATCTTTTCCCATTTACATATACCATTACATCAAGAGTATCTCTTTCTTTATGAACTACTCTTGCAGTAACTTTATCTTCTATTGCTACAGCAATCCCCTCAGATATAAGGTAATAGTACACAAAAGGACACCTTGTTTTTAACCTAAATACATCTCCAACATGGCAATCTTCGAATCGAATTCCCTTTTCTTTTTGCATATTTGCACCTCTCAATAGTAATTGTTCTTTCGCTTGTTCGGATACTCTAAGTTCTTTGAGATTAGTTCATAACCGTTAGCCTCTATTATTGAATCTTCTGTATAGAAATACCAATTCCTCGGGACACATTTTCGCCCATTTTTATAGTAGATATCTACAAAAATGCTATCTATTTGACTCCCGATCACCTCTAGGACAATGCACTTTACCGGTTCCTTAGGATCTATTTCCCAATACTCTCTAAAAGGACAATCTTCCTTTAGCTTAAGAGTCATCCCAACCTTACAATCTTCAAGTTTAAGTTCTCTCATGTTTACCTTGCCTTTCTTTTAGTAGAAGTTGTTGTTTCTTTTCTTTGGAATCCACTTACACTTAAGCTCTAAGGCACAACTTACAAGGTAAGAATGTTCTTCATACAACCACCAACAATGACCATCTTTACCTAGTGGTTTTTCAAAAGCTCCATCATGCCCACCAATATCCTTATCAAATTGGATTAAATACTGACCATCTCTTTTGGCTATAATGGTTCCCTTGTCGCCTGCTGAAATATTTAATCTCCAAATATTCTTTTCTTCTGGAGCCTCAACAACAATTACTCTATCTCCAATTTTCCACATATGTTTCACTTCCTATTCTGTTATTTCTTTATAAAGCTTTCTGAACTTCATAAAGTCTTCTGCGTTTCCATTGTTGTCTGGATGAGACATTTTCATAGCATACTTGACAGCTTCTATGATTTCTTGGTCTGCTGGGTTTATGTGCTGTGTTGTTGCCTCTGGTTGAGTTTTTAGTATCTTAACTTCCTCTTCTAGTATATAATTTAGTCTTTTTAATCTTGTATTTAGATCATAATAATTATCACTTAACATTTTATAATAGTTTCTATTTTCCTCAATAGAATATAACATATCTTTTAATTCAAGATTTTCTTCTTTTACTTTTTCATAGGTTTTACCTTGCTTTTTGAGTAAAAATCTTTCCATCCACATTCCAAACCACACAGCTACCATATACATTACAGATTGTATAATTTCCATCTTAATTTCCTTTCTCTTCCACAATCTCTACGTCTTCTAAGTCAATCCATAATCCTTCCCACTGGCTTGTTAATTCATTGTAGAAGTACATATAAATGAAGTTCCCTTGCTGCCAGTTTGAAGTCGCAACATGGATTCCGTCTTCCTCTGTGACTCCATATCTGTATCCATTGCGAAGTGTAAATCCTTTGTAAGTTGCATGACCAAAATCTTTTAGTGTTTTCAGTTTGAATGTCTTTTGTTCCATGCATTGTTGTTCAAACAATGTTAAAGATGTTATTGTTCCCATAGCTCTGTCTGTTCCTTTCCTGTGCGAATGAATTCATCTAAGAATAGTCTATATCCGTGTAATTTCACGAACATATTTCCTTTGTTGTCTGTCTGGATTTTTAGTTTGTGATAGCTCTTGCCACCACCCCAAGCTCCAGACTCACAGTACATGTAGTCTTCTATTCCATAGGTAATTTGTTTCACTTCTACGCCACATAAACCACTGTAATATGCAATGGTTTCTGAGCGTTCGCAGATTTCTTTTTTTGTTAATCCCATAAGCTCTTCCTTTCTCTTGTGCATCCACAAGAATTAATATATTTATAGATACAAAAAGAGCCTTAGATTTCCTTTACTGGCTATCTAAGGCTGATTTTCTAGCTACAAATATATACAGTTTGTACTAGATATATATCAAATCACTACCCCTCTATGTATTGATTTGCTTTAGTCTTCTTCTCCTAATCGGTATAGCAAAGCTTCACACGTTTCATTAATGTCTTTATATGCTTCTATTTTACCATCATAAAAGCAGTTCCCTGTTTTGTTGAGGTTTTTTGCGTTTTCAAAACTTACAGAAAGGCTATAGGTTTTAATACGATGAAGCATCTCAATCTGTGCTTCTCTTTTCGCTTCCTCGATATCTTCTCGTGTGATTTCTGGTTTCGCTTCTGGTGTAAAATCAGAGTCAATACCAAGTTCGATTTTGCTTTCGTCAACATGAAGTTCTCCTGTTTCTCCATCCATCATAAAGAAAGTATCCAACGCTTCTTCGATTTCCCATGGATCGAAAGTATAGACTAAGTGTGGACAATTGTAGTCATACTCTCCATCTTCCAGATGATGAAACTCAACAAAAAATTGACCTGTAATTACTTGTAATCTGTGCATCTCCCCGTGTACTTCTACATCGTAATGGACAACTTCACAATCTGATTTTACAGATTCGATTACAGCTGTTTCTAAAATTTCTGTCATTAATTCTCTTTTTGTTCTCATGGTCTTAGTTTCCTTTCTATGTATTGACTTATTGATTGTCTTCTATTTTTTGTTTTTAGCTCTTCAATATGTTTTTGCACATACAAGTATGCTAATTGAGCATCTGAACTGGTTTCGAATGCCAACTTTACAGCACAAAAACCATTCACCTCTCTTAGTGCATCATATTCCCCTTCTCTTTTCGCTTCTTCTATAGTCTGCGTAAGCACTGATTGTCCTATATCGCTTTTTGCCTGTGATTCCTGAATTCTATCTTTCTTTTCAGTGCTCTGTTCTTTTAAGTCATTTTCTAGGTTCTCTCGCATCTGGTCAAACAAATCTGCTCCAGCTATATATGCACTATTTTCTCCGAGATGGATTTCATTTCCATTTTCTCGATATAGACCCCAAGCCGTGTCTGACATATCTGTAAGAATCTCACTGTATTCACTTAGACTCTCCAAAATATCTCTTACAATCTTTGGCTCTACCCTTGTTGTGAATCTGAGTTTCCATTTCTCTTCTTCGTCATCCGCAATTAAATCTTCATACAGCCAATCTACAGCATCAAAGATACTTTCTACATAGAAGTGTTCTGTATCTGATTTACATTTAAATTTCCATTTATGTTCACATCTTGTAACTGTTTTGTGGCTATCTTTTAGTTCAACTCGATTTAGTGAAGTTGCAAGAGTTGTGATTGCTTTTGCTTTGATAATTTCTATTTCCTGTTTTGTCATGGTTTTAGTTTCCTTTCTTATCTGTCTTTGTATATTTTAGGTACAAGTATTCCTATTCTGTTTTTTCTTGCATATCTGCGTGCATCTTTATACTTCCTAAAGAATCCAGCTTCACACCCAGTATCCACAATATAGTATTTATGTTTACGCTTTCTTCCTTTCATATGTTTATAGTGTTCTTGTTTACATCTTTGGCTCATCATGGCTTTGATTTCCTTTCTATTTCTCTTTAATTTCTACAATTTCGTCATCAAGTACGCTGTCAGTTCCTTTTGTATCAAACTTGACAGATACCTTATGATTTCCTTTTGTGTTGATTCCATTGTAGTTGGTTACTTTCCAGACGTTGTTGTCTGTAGTTACAATAGTTCCGTTGTTGTAAGTTCCATTGATTGTGCGAGTGTTTACCTTAGCTGTCTTATTTCTTACATATGGAAATACTAATGTTAATATTAGAACTATACTCAAAAACACCATTGCTACCATTCCTAGTATTGTTGACGTGTTATCTCTTTTCGTTTTCATGTTTCATTTCCTTTCTCCCTGTGGTCACAGAGAATTGATTTCCTTTGTTGCTCACACAGAATGAGATAGATATACTATCCCATCCTGTCTAAGTACTACTTTGGTATGAGGATTCCATAAGAGTTCCAGTGGGCTTTTCCCTTGCTGATTATCTCGTTGTAACCCTCTTGATAGGTATTTTTCATAAACCCATTAATAAACGTGTCCAGTGCATCTTTGGAATTAAAATACACTGTATACTGGTTTGACAACGGAGTCATGTCAATACCCATCGTATAGGTCAAGTAGTATATAGTCATAATCACACTCCTGTCCGATTTACAACTATACTATGTGCATAGAATACGCACAGGAGTGTGAGTTTGGAGGTGTCTATGTTGGTTTGATACCGTATTCGTCATTAAAACGGTACGGTCTCATGGCGTCTGAGTCGGTCATGGTGCGATTGTGCATATTGCCAGCTCTAAATTGATAACCACTATAAGTTTGTGGCATCTTCTGACGTGGCAATACGTCTGCAGACTTATACTCTAAAGGATACTCAATGTCACTGTTTGATAAGTGGAAGCGTCTGATTTTAGATGCTATGAACTTACAAATAGATTCATTGTCTTTGTTGTCGAGTTCTTCCCACATCTGAAAATCATCATTCCAGATACGGACGTGTACATAAAGCCAATAGGTGCTAAGGTTAGTACAATAGTATGTTGTACCCTTGTAACATCCACAGACTGCACCTTTTGGGAGTTTTCGTCCGTGGAGTTGTTCATTGAATGACTTGACAGTTCTAAATTGTCTCATAATTTCACTCCTGTTCTTTAGTCCTACGGTCGTAGGATAGTAGTTTGTTGGTTTCAAAGCACGGGCAGAGAGTCGAACTCTGCCTATACCGCCTATCGGTCGTGCTGTCTATTACAATTTTGGAGGTATCTATTTTGTTTCTTCTGTTGTGTCTGCATCTTTAACTACTTCGTCTTTTTTAGACTCTGATTCCACTTTGTTTGTTTCTTTGCTGATTGCGTCCTGAATAGCTTTCTTTGCTTCGTCTAAAGACAGATTCTGTACTTTTGCAAGAATGTATGTACGGAAAATTTTCTTGCAAGTTTTCATCTGTCTGTATGAACCAATCTCAGCTTTTCCAGTTTTTCTATTGAGCTTAGCAGGGACTTTAAAGTCAGATACTAAGAGCTTTACAAAAGAAGCTGACACTTTGCTGATAGATGAACCACGTGCTGTAAGATACTCGTTGTCTTCTGCGAGTTTGAACAGATTGTTATACCATGTAACAATTTCTTTACGCAGAGCTTTGAAGCTCTCGTCAGAATTCATAGCGTCTGTTGTGTCTGTAAGAATGTAATCATTGAATAAACTACGGCATTTCTTGTAAATGCTGTCGAATCCATTCATACAAATACCCTCGTCACTAGACAGAAAGCTTGCGTAAAATCTTACCATGGTTGGCAGTTTGTCGTGTCTTTTGAGTAGTTCCTGTTCTTCTTCTGTGAAGCTATAGTTTTCATAAGCTGTGACAACAGCTTTATTCTCAAGATATTTACTGTAAGCAGATACTTCTTCTGCTGATAACTTAGAAATATCATCATCTTTTAAAGTATCAAACTGTGGGTATTCTTTACGAATATCATCACACTTGTTGCGAGCGTTGCAAAAAGTCCAGTGCATAGCCTGTACCTGTACAGCTGTAGCAAAGTTGTCTGACTCTTCTTTGATAAGGTTCTTAGGTTCAACCATGTTGATTGTGCTGTCAAAAGAAGCTGTTGTTTTGTTGTAAGTTTTGATATTTAACATAATAATTCTCCTATCTGCTGACTAAGTGTGTCAGCTAAAAACATTGTTATTGGTTAAATCTCAACTATCGGAGTCGAACCGATTAACCCAAACTCTAAAAAAGGATAGAGTTATTGCGTAGGATTGCCACCTGTTGGCTAATTGAGTTCAAGACTCAACAAACTAAAATAATTGTTTATGAGTTGGACGTAATACGTTCCAACGTCAAAGGGCAAATTTCCTGCTACTGTATTTTCCCGATATAGAATCAAAACCGATTTTTTGGCAAAGTCCACTTGTAGCAAAGTAGAGTTTTTGCGTATGTCGATACCTAACGATTCAGGTCTTTTGGGGCATGGACTAACCATGTGATTGACGGACTAACCGCCAAAGACTTGAAAAGAGTATTATTTTGTCAAAGTGCGGGTACTGGTTTATAGTCGCTGTACCTATGACTACTTTCTTAGTGGTAGGGAACGCCTACTTTAGGAAAGATTTTCAATTTTTCGTTTGTTCGTGCGTTCTGCCCACGCACTGGGCTTTTATCATCTTCTTTCTTTTTAAATTTTTGAACTTTTGTTTTAGTTCCTTGTCCCTTGGAACAACTGTATAAGACCATGCCCACCAAAATTTTGCAATACCCTAAAAAAAATATTTTTAAAAATCTTTTCAAACGGTCTCAAACCCGCATAAATACGTGCTTTTTTGACTATCTATTTCTGATCAAAAACGCAAGTAAATAGTTATTTACAGACTTTTAAAAGTGTTTAGGGGGCTACTTAAAACTATTTTTAAATCGCAGTTTTGCTGATATTCGTATAGCTGGTAATTCTATACCACAAGTTCAGCCAGACGTTTCTCCACCCCACATCTACGCCACTTAACCCCTCAAAACCCTCTAAAAACATCCTCCACATTTCTTTCCGAACACCACACATACACCCCTCCCCCCTCATAAAAACTTTCCCCAGAAACGCACCTCTTAACACACTCTAAAATATAGAACACCTGTTCTGCTTTAAACCCACTTTTCTGAAATTTTTTCAAAAACCAGGCTCTTCTTATATAAATGCAAACACCCTCTCTGAGAAATCCACACGGTAAAAATTTTTTTAAATTTCTTTCAAAAAACACTTGATTTTTCAAAAGTCAATACTTTAGCGTATAAAAAATTAATTTATTTTATTTTTGTACAATCGCATAAAACAGCCATATTTCTACCTATATAAGTACAATGAGTTAAAGAAAAATCCAGAACAAGCCCAGTAAAACAGCCAAAGAAAACATTATTTTAAGAAATTTTCAAAAAACACTTGACACAAAAATCCTAGTCTAAGCCTCCTTAAACGTACTTAAATGAAATAAAAAGTGTCATTACTCACACAATTTTATTTTTTCTTCAAAAAACTATTGATTTTACTCTACATCTATGGTAATGTGAATTCATCGAAAGAAAAGTGTCATTGCTCAGACAAATGCACTTTTTCATTGAATTAACAAAAGCAAACAACACAAAGGAGGTCAAAAAATGACGATACAAGAAAGAAACGAATATCTAACAGAACAATCATGGTTCCAGCAAGAAAGACAGCACTTGTTCGATATGTCAGGATTTAAAAAGGGTACAAAGTACAAAAATTACGGCGAAATTCTTCAAATGGCTGGCATTAGTAAAGAAGCAAGGAAAAACAAATATGCGTATTATAAAGAAAAGCTCGATTACTTCTTATGCACTCAGAAACAAAAAGATGGACAAATTAAAATCACAAAGGTCAAAGGTGAGTTGGTTGAGAACCCATTCTCTTGGGAACTTAGGAAGCCATTTATGAGTACAGGATATATGTTGGAAATGATGATCATTCATATCTTAGATAATCACATCAATGAAAACTGGGATAAAAACAAATGGTGTGAAGTACTTGGTCTCTTGGTGGCAAACAGAAAAGATTATGATCTGAGTGAATTTAAATATTCTCCATCTTATTTTGAGGTGGCATATGACTGTATGAAACAAATCGCACATACAAGATTGCATGACACTTTGGTAAATATGGAAAAAAGAGGAATCATTAAAAGAAGAACACGTATTGTGTGTAGAAGAACTATAGATGAACCTCTAAGAGAATTTACCAAACGAGAACGGTACTTGTATGAACAGGCTTTACGAAAAACCTTTAATACGGCACGCTCCATTGAGATCGAAACGGCTAAGATTTATCCAGAAGTATATCCAAAGTTTCGGGAAATACTTACATCTTATCCTGAGTTCCAAGGTTTATATTATAGGTTTGTGATCGAGCCAGAATATCTTTATCCAGATGAACATTCATACCTAAAAGAGTTTGATTTTTATATGTATCAAAAAAGACTGCAGCACAATTTGAAACCAAAAGTTCTCAAACTTGCTCAGTCCAGGAAGGATAAATTAATCAACGATATGTCAATGAAATTCAAATTTCATCAATTTCTTCCTCAGTCAACAGAACTTGAAATCGATGAAGAATTAGTTCATGTATATACTTTATCTACCATAGATTACTGGAAAAAGAAATTTTCAAGGTATGGAACGGATGTTCGAAAGGTTGTCGATTTTCTTTACAAAGGGGGCCAAAATCATTGGACAATGATGGCCGGCTGTAAACCTCGAATAGGTTCTTAAACCCGCATAAAATCGACATTTGTTTCAAGATAAGTCTGAAACTATTAATACATTACTAAAATTAAGTATTATATAATATTTAATTATCCTATTTTTATAAAATACTTGTTGTTACGTAGTAACAATGAGTATTTATATGAAAATATACTCGCTTTCCATATTTTTCCAATTTACTGTAAAAACATACACAAAAATCAAAAAAGGAGTGATCATTATTTCTAAGCAAAAGACGAGTCAGAAATATATTTACAAACTACACAGCAGCCGGTTAAGAAAGGCGAAGTGGAAACTTTCTCTACCACTCAATGAAGCGAGGGAGAATGGAGATGACATTATTACTCTTTCAAGCTCTGAAGCATTAAGAACAATCGACTCATTAATCCATGACTATGATTCAGACATAAGAGCAAAAAGAATCCGAAAGAAGATCAAAGAGCTTTCAGCCAACAGAGGAAGCAAAGAACTTATCTCACTACTCTACAATGACTTGTACAAATGTCGATTCCAAACAGACTACCTCACAGTGGTCTTCGACACAAAGAAAGATTATGACTACTGTAGCAAGCATGGATTCATTGTAAACGATCTTCACTACAATCTCTTCTTAGGAACTACAGGAGGATTAAAGAACAGTGTTGTAATCTTTGTCAGTGACAACGTGTACGATACTCTCTGTGAGAAAGTAGATGCAGGAAGGAACAAAGAGGTTCCGATCATAACTCACAAGCTTGGAGCATACAAAGCACTCTTCTGCTCTTCTTCTACAGTTGTTACTCCACCATCAGGAGTGATTGTTGTACAAGATTGTGAGACGGTCTTTAAGGGACAAGCTCTTTATGTGGATGATACAAACTCAGATGAACCAGAAGTAACTCTTCTTGATAACCAAGAGTTTGTGCACAATGGATCTGATGGAGAAGGATTAGTTCTTCCAGAACTTGCAAAGCAATGGAATGGTGAACTGAATGGAGATTATGATACTCCTCTTCCATCTGGCAACATGAGAGGTTGGCCATTCTGTAAAGGTATGCTTCACTGTATGGACTTTAGAGCCTTTGCAGAGAACGTAGCCAACACTTATACCATTATTGATGCTTGGGGCCATCCTAGGGACGTTAGAGACGCTCAGGTGATACTTACAACATCTATGTTTAAACTCTGGGACGCATATGATTCCATGGAAGACTACTTAGAGAACATTGAGAAGTATGATTATCACTTTGCTCTTGCCAAGACAGCTGAACAAGAATGTGATACTGAAAGAAATCTTAACTATCAGTTCTTACAGAGCTATCACCTCACAGACGCCCAAATAAGAGAGCTTTGTGAGCCAACCATAAAAGAGATCAAAGACATTCTTGGAATGGATTACAGAAAGACTCTGCTCTTCCTACGAGGTAAGAATATGACTGAGAAGAACATCTTACAGTCAGATGCTTTTACATACATCCAGGCACTCATAGCTGAACCTGAGATGATCAAAGATCCTTTCATTCGATCTAAGATTCATTCGCTCATTAAGAAACGAATCCAAGATGCTAAGATTGGACGCATCAAAGTGAAAGGTAATTATTCAATCGTTGCTGGTGATCCATATGCTCTCATGCAGTCTATGTTTGGGCTTGAAGTCACAGGATTACTTAAAGCAGGAGAAATGTATCACAAGCATTGGGTTGATAGACAGGTTGATGAAGTAGCTTGTTTCAGAGCTCCAATGACAAGCCATTACAATATCGTCAATCTTAAAGTGAAGAACAATGAGCAGCTTTCATATTGGTTCCAGTATCTCCCATCCATTTGTGTGATCAACAATTGGGACAATACATGTGAATCACTTAACGGCTGCGACTTCGATATCTGAGCATACCATTTGTCGAAGTAAAACTCGGTGAACTTACAAATGTAAGGTGTACATGTGACATACAGTAGCTTCAGGAAATGGAAGTTAACACATGTGCTAACAGGGAAGCCTCAGCGAGTAGAGTCGGTGGTAATCCTGTGCTAAGCAAGAAATTGAAAGTTAAACGACTAACCAAAGCACTGATATTCGAGGAATACGGTATCGGTAGCAAGTAGAGTACCAAAAGGGTGAAACTCCCCAAGGGAAGTGCCGAGCATCACAGTGTAAGACCTATGCTGTGTAATGATATAGTCTAGTCCCCTTTCTCCATAAATATCGGGAAACCGAGGGTACATCGGGAGACCTCTTCTTCACAACTAACAACAGAATACTTGTTGAGAACAATCGTCCTCTTCCATCAATCATTTGTGTGCAGCGTAAGGCTAATAAGATTGTTCCCAAAAAGAAAGACATCCTAAAAGCTTACAAGGATGCCTTTGGAGACGAAATTGGCTTCACAACAAACATCATCACTTCTCAGTTTGAAGTACAGTCTCATTACTCCCCTGACAGTGATGAGTTTAAAGAACTAGATTACAGAATCATTTGTGGTCAGCTATATCAACAAGGAAGTATTGATCGTCTAAAAGGCATCGTGTGTAAACCAATACCATCTTACTGGTACAATCGCAAGGAAAATAACATCCATCCTGAAGACTCACCAAAGGATCGTAAGCGGAAAGAATTCAACCAGAGAATCGTAGCTGACAAGAAGCCATACTTCATGATCTACATCTACTCTCATCTGAGAAAGGATTATACAAATTATGTGAAAGCTTCAAATGACAAATGCATCATCTGGTTTGGGTGTACGATTGATGAATTGCTCAAGAAAGCTGATACAGAACCTATCACAGAGGATGAAGCGGAATTCTTAGACCACTACTATAAGTTCTTGCCTGTAGGTACAGGGCCTTGTGTAATGAATCGAATCTGTAAGCTCTTTGAGGATGAGTTTGATGGATACTTAAAGAAGTTGAACACACAAACAGATTTTGATTACTCCATTCTCAAAAGAGATCATGAGTACAACAAGAATGATTATTATGCTCTTAAGAAGCTGTACAGTGAATATTCAAAGAAAATGAAAACCTTAAATGCTCTGATCAACGGTAAGGGTGGTTTTGGTCTAAATGTAACAGACATTATCAATAATCGAGTCATGTTGTTCAGAGAAGCTGTTGCTACTGCTGTTCCTGATCCTGAGAAAGCTTGTGACATTCTTCTTGATCTCTGCTACACCAATGGTAAGAGTAAGCAGTTTGTATGGGACATGTTTGGAGACATTCTTGTCCAAAGACTCTTAGAGAGAAACTATCACCAGATCTCTTATCCTGTAAGAGCTGAATCAGGAGATTTTGAATATGACGGAGATTCTTTCGTCATTGAAACTATTAAACAAATTGAATCATCTATGTTTGAGGAGGCTGATTGTTATTAATATCGTACTAAATGAAAAAAAACTGGTAGAAAAAATTTTAGAAACAAAAGAGCTGGAAGGCAGTATCCCATATACTGCTACCCTGCTTGCAAAGTATTATATCCACGAGGAAGGCTTAGAACCTGCAGAGGTATATAAAACTATCAATGAGTTCTTAAAAGAGTCCTGTGAGAGCTACAGAGAAGCCAAATGGTATTCATGCATTGATGAGATAATTCATAAAGCTAAAAAGTATCCTCTTGTAGAAATTGATTCACTGCCGATCTATGAATCTGAAATGGAAACTATAAATGGGTTAGAGAATCTTAGAGATCAAAAGATCCTCTTCACTGCTCTTTGTTTGGCCAAGTATTATAATGCTCTGAATCCTCAAAATAACAGCTGGGTGAATACAGACTACAAAGATTTATTCTCATTGGGTAATACAGTAGGTACAAGAGAACGTAGATGCCAAATAATCGGCAGACTGTTCAGAAGCGATTGTATAACAATGAGCAAGAAAGTTAATAGCTTAAACTTCTCTGTAGATATTCTTGCTGATTCAGGAGATGTCGCTCTTGAAATTACAGACTTCAAGAATCTTGGGAACAGATATCTTCACTTTATTGGATATCCTGAGATTTCTGTATGCTCTTGTTGTGGAGAACCTTTTAGAGACATCTCAAAAAAGAAAAAGCATCGTAAAGGACGGCTTAGACAGTATTGTATTTCTTGTAAGAATGAAATGCAGTTAAATAGATATACTAAATACTATAATTCTGACAAAAAATAAGGCCAGCAAAAAGAATTACCACATTAATTGACCCTGAAAACGCTAGGTTCTACCTACGTTTTTCAGGGGGTGGTAAAATAGTGATATATGGAAGGAAGGATAAGGAAATGCTCAAAAGATCAGATTTTCAAAAAGAAAATAAAGTTAATTATATATACTAAAAAGTGTATTTTAAGACAAATTTTTGAGTGGTGAGCAGAATTACCACATTAAATACCCCTCAGAAACCCAGGTAAAACCTAGTGTTTTGAAGGGGTGGTAAAATAGTGATATATGAAAGGAAGGATATAGACAATGAAAAGGAATACAGTAACTGAACATTACAACTCACTGGAAGATTTAAGAACTGCATGGGGATTGAAACCAGTTCCATTCAAGAAACGCCAGCAGATCAAAAAAGATTCCAAGAGTAAATAATTGGTTATTAGGGCAGATAAAATCTCAAAATGTCAGTGGATCAAAGATTCACGCCTACGCTGTTTCAACAAAGAATATTCGCTTCGTAGGTTCCGAGGTCTATGCTAAAAACAAAAAATCAGAGATGACATCCGAGACTTGCAACTGTCCATAACATATATAGACCTCCAGAGGAAACTTGTAAAAGCAACCAAAGGAGACAAACATGAAAAAGAGAATTTCAATGATCGCACTGTTAATGGCCTTGTTGATCACAGTTAGAGGACTTACTTCTTCTGTTCCAGCAAAGAGCAAAAAAGTCAAATGTTTAGGAACATACAAAATCACAGCTTACTGTGGTTGTCGTAGTTGTTCTGGTGGATGGGGAAATCGTACTGCTTCTGGACGCAGAGCAAAAGCCGGTAGAACTATCTCAGTCGATCGAAGAAAAATTAAACTCGGTAGCAAAGTGAGAATTGGTGGTAAGACACTGGTAGCCGAAGATGTCGGAGGCGGCGTAAAAGGAAAACACATCGACATGTACTTCTCTTCTCACAGCCAAGTTAGAAAATTTGGGAAGAAATACCGAAAAGTATACTTAGTCAAGTAATTGACGAGAGATCCAGACTGTTTGCGAACAGATTTTGGTGAACCAACTGCTAAGGCAGTATAAATAAATCACACATCGTAAAATGATTAGTCTGATGCGCACGGACGAAGACATGTAGAAGCTTTCGATAACTTGGTTCAATGTGATTTGTGAATCTTTACTTCAAGTGGTCTACAAAAATTATGTACAGATGGCTGAGTTGGTTTAAGGCGCCCGACTGCTAATTGGGTTTACATGCGAATACATGTAACGTGGGGTCGTAGCCCACTCTGTACGCTTTTGCTGCGGTACCGAAATGGTTATAACGGCGTAGTCTTGAAAACTATTGTGTCCTAGTGACCTCAAGGTTCGAATCCTTGTCGCAGCGTTTAGGTTGTCCTGTGATGTCTTTCGAGCTCACGGGCTTATATCCCTGTTTATCCCGCTAAGGAGGCGGATCTGACTGTAAATCAGATGGCTTCGGTCACGAGTGGGTTCGATTCCCTCAACAGGGACGAAAGTACCTCAAAATCCTATGTGGATTGAGGTCGAATTTTAATGACATGTAGCTCAACTGGACAGAGCACAACGCTACGGACGTTGGTGTTGCAGGTTCGAGTCCTGTCATGTCAGTAATATCGCCCTAATAATTTAGTTGGTAGAATGACGGTCTCCAAAACCGTTCGTGCTGGTTCAAATCCAGCTTAGGGTGTTTGTATTTTAAAACATAAGCAACTCGGTTATAAAACTCAATGCCATGAGTCCGAGAAATATTCTAGGCACATATGTCGAATTGGAGAGATACATTGTACGGATACGTTCTTTGTGTCTCTTTTTATGTCGGAGTGATTTGATATGGACAAGAGAGAAACTCTCAAGCAAATGGATATTGTGCAGCATTTTGGTCTGGTTAACGCACAGAACTTTTCGCTACAACAATAGACGCTCCTGTGGAGAATAATCCACTTCAATGCGTACTCTGGCAGGTACGTAAAAGGTGGAAAAGCCAAATAATGTAGTTTGATGTGAAGCTGTTCAAAAGACAGTGTATAAGAAAAGTCGCTGGTATGTCGCTCAAGTCAGTTAAGGGTAAGTTCAAATTCAAAATGAATATATATGCTAATAGAGTATATAACAATAAAACTTAATTCTGAATGGCGGGTTGACATTGCATGTATTGATCATGTCATAGAACTGGTCTTTTAGACTTAGGTAAGAAGTTAGAGGTCGCTCCTCAAAGCTCAGACTTATCTACTATGTTGCAGAACAAACTATTCCACAAATGACTGTAAGGTGAAGACCTGCTTTAAAATTAAAATACATATAGGGATATCGCCAAGCGGTAAGGCACAGCACTTTGACTGCTGTATTCACTGGTTCAAATCCAGTTATCCCTGTTAATCTTTCTGAGGAATCATATTATCTCCTTTCTTGTGAAGTTTTGATTATTGCGCTTTTCTATTGTTGTTTCATACCTCAGAAAGATTTACAAAGCTATTAAGATTTCTTGTAGGAATCATAATTTATACCTCTTTTCTAAATTTGAGTACATTGTTGGTAGTTACAATGTACTCTTTTTGTGCTGTCGTAGCTCAATTGGTAGAGCAATCGCCTTGTAAGCGATAGGTTATCAGTTCGATTCTGATCGGTAGCTCTATGTCCAAATGTGTACGCTGACTCTTTATGAGCAGCAAGCACGGACTGTAACTCGGAGAAATGATAAAAAGGATGGTGCTGGAAAATTGAAAAAGAAAAAAAGAGATTATTTTAAACACAAACAACGTGATCTTGTTTCAATGGTTTCTGATGCAACAGGTTTCACTAAGGGTGATTGTAAAATCGTGTTAGATGCTATTCCTGATTGTGTTATGAAGATTATGAAAGAAACTAATGATGCTGAAGACACTGAGATTTCTCTCGCTTCTGGTATTGTACTGGGATCTCGGTATATTCCTGAAAAGGAATTGGTTGATCCAAGGAACAGAGAACCTATTACAGTTCCTGCAAAACTACAACCATATGGTAAATTCACTGATAGATTTAAGGAACTGGTAAACGAAGATTGGGAGGGTTAAGACACATTGGTAGATTTAAGCAGACAGGAAAACGAAAACGAAAAACAGTACATATGGAGACTGTGTGACATGAAGAGTAACGGTATTATAGGCAATAGTTGGGAAGAATTAGCCAAACATCTTAATAAAGAACTTGGTTACAACTATGGGGAGTCTAAGTATCGTAAAGAATATCAAAACGCTCAGAAATATTATGAAAATGTATTTTCTGATATGACTCAGAGCAGTGAACTTATTGCCGTGAAAGCTAAAACTAGAGAGTTAGAGCTTTTGAAGACACAGGTTCAAACAGAAAAACTTGAATTAAACAGATGGAAACGTGAGATTGGTCGAGATGATCTGATCTTTGAAAAGATTGGATCGGCAATGAAAGATCTTGAACCTTTTATAATTCCAGATTTATTGCCGGTAACTCATAATCGAGAAGCTGGTTGTTTGTTCTTCGGAGATGAGCACTATGGTGTTGAATTTGAAATTAAAGGCCTTTCAGGTGAGATTATCAATTCATATAATCCAGAAATCTTTGAAAATCGAATGTATAAACTTTTAAGCTACACAATTGGCCTGATTGATGAACATAATCTATCAGAGCTACACATCTTCTCTCTTGGAGACTTTATTGATGGTCTTCTGAGAGTTGGACAATTATTCATATTGCGATATGGAGTTATTGATAGCTCTGTAAGATATGGATATTTTCTTGCAAATTGGTTAAATGAATTGTCTCAATACGTACGAATCAAATTCCACATGACTGATGGTAACCATAGTGAATTGAGAATGCTTGGACAGCCTAAGGGTACTTTCAGTCATGAAAATCTTGGTATCGTAGTAAGAGCAATGTTAAAAATATTATTAGAGAATAACCCGAACATTGAGGTAATTGAGAATCCCACTGGATTGATCTATGAAAACATCTGTGGTTTCAATGTTCTGGCTTTTCATGGTGATAAAAAGAACATTAAAGATGCGTATGGTAAATTTCAGAACTTCTATGGTGTAAAGTTAGACTACTTGGTTGCAGGTCACATACATCATCTAGAAAGCTCTGATGTTGGTCGTCATGCTGAAGTTATTAATGTTCCAAGTGTAATGGGTGTTGATCCATTCGCTGAGAAAATTTTACAATCAAGCGATTCTGCTGCCTACTTTACGATCTTTGAAGAAGGTAAGGGTAGAACCGCTTCTGAAAAAATATATTTAAGTTAGGAGTAAGATATGGCGAAAACTGCAATGCGCCGTACACAATCCTCTGCTAAAAAGGTACAAGCGCAAAAAGAAGAAACATTTCGCTGTCCTTTTTGCAACAAAGATCTTCCAAAGACAAAATTCTATAGTAGTTCAGATCCTAGAGTTTTAACAGGTATTACAAGAATCTGTAAAGATTGTTCTACTGCTGTTGCTCGTAGAAAAACTGATGCTGGAGAATTTCTTGGAGAGACAAGAGAAAGCGTTCAAGATGCTTTAGAGTATTTAGATAAGCCATTCTATGAAGATTTATGGGAAACTGCTGTATTCAGTGCAAACAAGCCTCCAGAAAGAGGTAAAAAGAAAGAAAATAAAACTATATGGGGTGTTTATCTAACAAGTCTTGGTTTGAATCAGTATCATGGTAAGCGTTGGCGTGATAGTGATATTTTTAAAGATATGACTCATGTATCCAAAGTAAAAACAGAATCCATTTATACTGATGCTGAAGCTCTTAAAGAAGCATATGAACAAAATAGGAAGGATGTCATTAAAATCATTGGGTATGATCCATTTGATGAATACCCAAGTGAAAAAGACATGCCTCTACTCTACTCTCAGCTTGTTAACTTTTTGGATGAAGAAACTAAAAATGATGCAATGAAGATGATTGCTGCAATCCAAATTGTTAAGTCACAAGCTCAGATCACAAATCTTAACGCAGCTATTGATGCGTACACGATTGATGTTACAACTGCTGTACAGAACAATGCTGTTGTCAAAAACTTATCTGAAACAGTTTCAAAACTGGTCAATAATATTAACTCATTAGCTAAAGAAAATGGTATTTCTATCACAAATAACAATAATAAATCCAAAGGTGCATTCACTCTGTCCGGGAAAGAAAAGCATTTACGAGATATTGGGTTCCGAGAGGCAGAAATTAACACCTTTGATATTGGTACTTGTGAAGGAATGCGCCAGGTTGCAGAGATTTCAGAAGAAGCTCGTCATAAACAGATTGGCTATGATGAGAACATTGCATCAGAAATCAAAGATATTAAAGTTGAGTTAGTTGAACAATATAGTAGAGAACGTGATGAAGCTCTTGAAAGGGCAAGAATCCTTCTCGTAGAAAACAGAGATCTTAAAGATTTTCTAATTGAAAAGCGCCTCATGACTGAAGATGGTGAGGTGATTGATTATTGAGAGAAAGTAAGAAATACGAATTACACGAATCTGGTGTATATCTCCCAAAGAATTATCAAATCTTCAAAAAACCTAGTCTATATGACATTACAAATCGTCAGTATGAGCAATACAAAGAGACTGCTGAGTTCATTCAATGGGGCCGAAGGAATCCTACCAGATTCGCATCAGAGATATTCGGTGTTGAATTAATGGACTATCAGACCTATATATTCATGAATACTTGGACTTCTAAGGTTGCAGTATGGGCTATGAGTCGAAATGGTGGTAAAAGTGCATTGGCATCTATCTATTTGATGACTAAATCGCTGTTAGTACCAAACTTCACCGCTTATATTCTATGCGGTGTTGGATCACAGTCTATTGAAATGTATTCAAAGCTTGAAAAGATCACAAAGAATGAAGTTCCTTCATTTACAACACTTACAAGTGTTTATGCAAGTGAAATTATTAAATCTCATGCAAATAAAGATGGATTTGTTCACAATCCTGCTTCATATCATCATCAATTGTACAATGATGCACAGATTTTTACTTTGAACGGTGCATATAACAACAACCGCTCCAAGCGTAGCAATTGCAATGTATATGATGAAGCAATGAACAGTCCAGATGAATTATTTGATACTTCTGAACCATTTACAACTCAGAACGCTGATTTTGCATTAGGAACAAATGGAGATGGTTCTGAAATGCTTATGAAACCACCTATGTTCGAAAATCAGTTACTCTACTGCTCTTCTGCAGGTCGTACTGACCAGTATTTTTATAAAAAGTACAGAGAATGTAGCCTACGAATGGATGCAGGAGATAAAAACTATTTTTGTGCTGATATTAGCTGTGATGTCATTATTAAAGCAACAAAAAGAGGCATTGGACTACCTAAACCTCTGTTAAGTCAAAGTACTGTAGACAGTGCTATGCGAACAGATAAGGAAGCCGCATTGCGTGAATATTATAACATCTTCACAAATGAAGGTGGAGATGGTCAGATCATTAAAAGAGCAAGGATCATTAAGAACTCTTACAACAGAATTCCAGTTCTTAAGAATCCAGATGGTCGCAGAAAGTATGTTTTTGCATATGACCCTGCTAGATCACACGATAATTCTGCTCTTGCCATAGGAGAACTTTATGAAGATCCTACACAGGGATTAAAAATGAAAATTGTCAATCTTGTATGTCTTCAAGATTATTTCAAAGCTAATAAAACTCCTATGAATACCCCAAATCAGATTAAAGCAATCAAACAATTACTATTAGATTATAACGGTGATGGCGTTGCTGATTACCAAAATATCAAGAGATTTTTAGTTGATGCAGGTTCTGGTGGAGCTGGCGTACCTATTACTGACTTCTTTCTGGAGGATTGGGAAGATTCAGACGGATTAATGCATCGAGGATTGATTGATAAGGAATATTCTGCCGAGGAAGCTAGAAACTTCCCTAATGCTATCCCAGACATCGTAAAACTGATGTCCCCATTGAAATATAAGTCTGAAATGTTTGAATCTTTGATTCAAATGATGGATTTAGGTCTGATTGAATTTCCGAATGAGTATGACGGAAAGGGATTCATCAACTTAATTTATGAGATTGATAAAAATGGTAATCGTACTCTGCGTGATTATTTCCCATCCGAGGACGAGGAAAAAATATTAAGCAAAAAAGAAATCACTGTTGATACTCAAATTCACAAGTTAACCACTTATGAAGAGATTGCTTTGAAACAAATTGATCACGCAAAAACTGAATTGGTTAATATTTATCGATTCAAACAGGCTTCTGGCAAGGACAGATTTGATCTTGATCCCCAGAAAGCTAATAAAATGCATGACGATAGAGCCTTAATCGCATAGGGCAAATACAGCATAATCCATAAACTGTATTTTCAATTCTTTCTGATCAATTTGGGAAAGTCCTGTAGAGGATAACCCACAGCAAGCAGGAAAACCGTGCAGCTGCAACGACTAAGTGAAAGAACTCCATCGGCAATTATATGGAGATGCGATAGTCTGGACTCATACTATAACAAATGAAATATGAGAAATAAGATTAACGTCTTATTCGCCTGTATAGATACCAAGAAGTAAATGGAAAATGAATGGAAATATATACTACATAAAAAATAAAATTAATGACACTTATTATATTGGACAAACCTCCCAATTAAACAAAAGATGGCGTCACCATAAGTCAGATTTAAACAATAACCGCCATCATAATTGTCTACTTCAAAGAGACTGGAATAAATATGGTGAAGATAATTTTGAGTTTAAATCTGTTGAAACTTGTGATGTAGCAACACTTGATGACAGAGAGCAAAAATGGATTAAATTTTTTAGCTCAAAAAATCATGTTTACAATCAATGTATTGGAGGCAAAGGGATCGTTGGGTACGAGCATTCAGAAAATGAGATATTTAAAATGCGACATATTCAAAATCCCAAATCTGTATTGCAATTAGATAAAGATTTACAAATAGTACATAAATGGGATAGCTGTTCACATGCTGGTAAAACTTTAGGATTGTACATTCGAGGGATACGATCATGTTGTGAACGCCAAAATTATCAAAAAACTATTGGTGGGTTTTTTTGGGTATATGAAAATGATTATAACTCACCTGATTTTGACTTTTCTTATCTCAAAGTATCTCAAATGCCAAAAATGGTCGTCAAATATGATTTAGATTTTAATCTACTTGGTATATATAAAAGTGCCACAGAAGCGGGGGAAAGCATTAATGCTACTGGTGGACAAATTTCTTCCGTATGTAACAAAAAAAGAAAAACTTGTAAAGGATTTATTTTTAGATATGTAGACAAATACTCAGTCTCCGATCATCAAGAAGATCTGTTGACTGATTTTAAACATTCTAAAACCACTTCAATAAAACGGAAAAGTGTTTTGCAATATTCAAAAAAAGGTGATTTCTTACGTCAGTTCGAATCTGCCCTTATTGCTGAAAAGCAAACTGGAATTAAAAAAGAAAATATTCAATATTGCTGTTCTGGTCATTGTAAAACATCAGGAGGTTTTATTTGGAAATATAGTGTTTGATATACAGGTCAAAAAAAGTAACAGAACGATGTAATCGCCATGCTCGCTTGGGAGTTAGCTCAGAGAAGACGTGAGCATATTACTAAGCGTAAACCAAAGAAAACTGATTATACACAACAATTTATTAATATTCGTCCGGCCAAATTTAACTGGAAGCAATACTAGGAGGTGAAAGAACTTGGATAATGTGGCGAAAAAACAAAATACTGGGAAACCCGTGCGTAAGAATCAACCCATAAAACGTAAAGTTACACAAATGCAATCAGGAAATTATTCAAGACCTTTTGCTTCTACTTTCAGTCAAAGCCAGGTCAATAGTTTAATTTTACAAAAAGCTAATAAAGAAACGAGTCGTAGTTATACTCGTTACACAAAAGCAAAACTACAACAATATATTCAGAATCCACAATCGAACATTAACAATATCAGAGCTGTTTCTGAATGGTTATACAGAGTAAGTATGCCATATCGGAAACTGATCGAATACTACTCTTCTATGTTGTTATATAACTATCAGCTAGTCCCCAAAGAGGACCTATTGAGTAGTGGACAGACTGATTTCATTACTTCTTATACAGAAGCTGTGAAAGGTGTTCAACGAATTAATTTTAAAGCCGATATGCCCGGTGTTATTGCAGCAGCACTTAGAGATGGTGCTTATTTTGGATTTGTTTATGACAATGGAGATGATGAATGCTTTTTATACCAGTTAGAAGCTAAATACTGCAAAGTTACTCAGGTAGACAATGGTGTTTATGGATTTGACTTTGATGCAAGCTTCTTTGATCAGGGAAATAATAGTATTTATCTTGAAGAGTGGGATTCTATATTTAGCACTGGCTACAATGCTTACAAAAGTAATGGTCAGGATTACAAATGGTTTCAAATTCCTATGGAAACCTCTATTTGTATCATTTCTGGAAACGATCCACTTCTTCCGCTTCCATATCTACTTCCACTCTTTGTGTCTTTGATTGATCTTTTAGACTATGAAAATTTAATCAAAGCTAAGACAGAGTTGGAAGCAAGTGTCTTATTACTTCAAAAAATCCCATTATTATCTGGTACAAAAGAAATCAATGATTTTGCTGTTGATTTAGATCTTGTACAAGCTATGGATGGACTTTTAAGTGAAGCTGTTCCTTCTTTGGTTGCAACTGCTTACAGCCCATGTGATCTTGAAGTCGTTCCTTTTAAAACAAATGACACGTCTGACACCGATATCTTTGCTAATTCTTTATCTAATTTAATGAGCAAAGTTGGTGTATCTGAAATGTTATTCAATTCTGACAAAGGTGGATCTGTTGGATTGAAACATTCTATAGAAGTTGATGAAACTGTAGCCATAGATTTCTTAGTTAAGATTGAGAGATGGGCTCAGATGTACATCAAAAACAATATTGATGAAAATTATATTATCAAGTTCCACAGATATACATATTTCACACAAGAAGATTATATCAACGTGAGAAAAGATGCTGCTGCCTTAGGTGTTCCAGTAAAAATGGAACTTGCTACTTCTTTGGGTTATACGCCTTATGAAGTTATGCAGAATACTGGTTTGGAAAATGCACTGGGATTAGATGAATTATGGAAGCCTCTTAACTCTTCTTATACATCTAATACAGGTACAACTGACTCTAAAGGCGGTGCTGAAGAAAAGAATCTTGATGATATGACTGAGGAAGGTATTGCAACCAGAGAGGAGAATAAAAATGGAGAATAAACCATTCATCTTTTGTATAGATGAGCAACTAAAAGAAAAATTAGAACAAAAATGTAAGCTGTTAAAAGTTGAAAAATGTAAAGATCATACGGTTTATATTTTTGAAAATAAATTGGAAGCCGTAGATATGGAATTTTCGCTGGATGACCGTATGAAGATGGTTTTCACAAATAAAATGACATTCTAGACCGCTGAGGTCTTTTTTTAGTTGTAAAAAACAAAAAGAAAGGCGGTGAAGATGAAATTTGGCTAAAAACAAACAAAAAACAAAAATGAGTTTAAAATACAGTGCCTATATTGAGGACATTGTGTCTGCAAATAGCACTTTTGATAAAGGAATGTTACACATTGCTTATGAGGGCAAAAACAGAAATGGTAGCTATATTAGTACAAAATCATTTGAAAAAGCTACTTCTTCTCTTGCTTACGTACCTCTTGTAGCAAATTATTCAATTGATGAAGACAAGATTGGTTCTCACGACTCGACATTTAGAAAAGATAAGAACGGGGTTTTGAAAGAATACAATCTGACTGATCCATTAGGTGTAATTCCTGAATCTCCACAGTGGTATTGGGAAAATGTTACTGAAGATGATGGCCGTGTGAAGACTTATTTTTGTTGTGAGGTCCTTCTGTGGAAACGTCAGGCAGTTTATGACCACATCAAAGAAAATGGCATTACAGATCAATCCATGGAGATTGGTGTTAATTCATATGAAATGGTTGATGGTGTGTGTCATGTTACTGATTTTGAATTTCAGGCGTTCACATTGTTAGAGAGTGCTCCACCATGTTTTGAATCAGCATGTTTAGAAACATATAGTGCAGATACTTTCAAAGAATCAATGAATGAAATGTTTGAAGACTTTAAACAGTACTGTTTTGAAATGAAAAACACAGAAATCACAAAGAAAAAGGAGGAACATGACTTGAATAAGAAAGAACTTATCAAATCTTTTGGATTTGATCCAGAGTCTCTTGATTTTGAATATGCAGACATGGACGAAAAAGCCCTGACTGAAAAATTAACACAGATGAAAGAGACAAAAGAATTCTTACTGTCTAGTAATCTCGGAGAAGCTATGAGTGAAGCTTTTGCTGATCAGAAAATTGAAACTGACTGGGGAAGCTATTCTAAATATTTTGTAGTGGACTATGATCTAGACAGCAGAGAAGTTTATGCTTACGACAGAGAAGATGGATACAAATTATTTGGATTCAGCTTTGATGTTGCAGGCGATGAAGTTAAAATTGATTTTGACTCTAAGAAAAGAAAGAAATATACAATTGTAGATTTCGAAGGTTCTGAGGAACCAGCTGAAGACTTCTCTCTTGCTGATATTGTACAACCTGAGATTGATAAAGCTAAATATGAAGCTGAAAAAGCAACTGAAAAGACAGTTGAAGAAAAATATACAGCTAAAATTGGTGAATTAACATCAAAGGTTGCTGATTATGAAGCAATGGAACCTGAATTAGAAACTCTTAGAGAGTTTAAGAAAGAGGCTGATAAGAAAGAAAAGACAGCCATGTTAGATTCTTTCCAAGAAAAATTAAAAGGTTCTGAAGAATATTCTGCTCTATATGAACAGATCGAAAAATTCTCTGTTGGAGAATTAGAAAACGAATGTTTAAAAATCATTGGAAAAGCTGCTATCAGTGGTGAATTTGCTTACAAAAACCCTGCTAAACATAAGTTTGGTATGAGCGTTGGCGGAAAATCACCTGAATCTACAGCAAATAAACCATATGGTTCATTATTTGATGATTTCGAAAAATAATACATGAATTTTAAAGGATGCCTATGTGGTGTCTTTTTTTAATGTCTAAAAACAAGGAGGAAAATTTAATGGCAAATACAAAATACGGTGTTGTCGAGACAAGTAAAATCAATGCTACTTATCTCGGTGGTGGACACATTTTTTCTGTAGTTGACGATGCTGCTGCTATGGAAAACGGAATGATTGTTGCTCTGGGTGATCCAGTAGAAACAAGTGGGAATGAAGAATACAAAGTGGCTACACCTACAAAAGGTAGTCAGGTTGTTTTAATTGCTAATCCAGCATTAATTTATGATCAGTCTACAACAGTTGGACAGGCTGAATACAACTATGTGATCGAAGCAGGTAAAGGTGCTCGTGCTTATACTCTTGTCCCAAGAGATATGTATGGAATTTCTGATTATCTGATCACAAAAGCTACTGGAGAAAAAGTTACAGTTGGTAACTTAGTTGTTGCAAAAGATCGTAAATATCAGGAAATTGCTAAGGCAACAGCTGTTACAGATTATGGATTTGTAGCGAAAATTCGTTATACATACATCAAATCTGGTGTAACTATGGTCATGCTTGAAGTAATGAAAAACACAGAAGTTAGTGCGTAATGAGGAGGGGAGAAATATATGTTAAGACTTATGAAATTTAGCGAACTGGCTGAAACAGTTCAGGCTGTTTTTGAACAAGGTGAGCAGGAATATATGGACTTCTCTGCTTTAATGTTAGACACAGCTAACGATAAAATGAAGAAAATTGACGGTGTTGCAGATGCTAAAGGTGCTGCTAATACTGTTATCAGAAAGAAATTTGCCCAGGTTCTTGGAGTTGCTGAAGATGAAAAGAATCGTAAAGTCCTTAGAAAAGCTATCCGTAGACATCAGACAGAAGTTTTCGAACTGTTAGAGGAAACATTAGAGAACTTACTTGTAAGCGGTTGGGGAGACAATCCTTTCTTCATGGAATGGGTTGATCAGAGAAACTTAGCTGATGGAGATCAGAATGTATTCTATGTTGAAGAGCAGGCTGTATTAACAGTTAGTAGATTCTCTGGTAATCATCACAACTTAATCCGCCAGAAATTAGGAATCGGAGAAAGCTTCTCTGTTACTACAGACTGGTATGGAATTAAGATCTATGAAGAGTTTGAACTTTTCATGGCTGGTAGACGTGACTTTGCTGCTATGATCACAAAAGTATATGAAGCTTTTGACAGAAAGATCAATGACATGATCTATGAAGCTTTCATGGGAGCTGATGAAAAATTACCTACAGACTTAAAAATCACAGGTAAATTAGAGGCTGATAAATTAATTGAAGCTGTTCAGAATCTTGAAACAGATACAGGTAAAGAAGTTGTTATCTGTGGTACAAGATCTGCTATTTCTCAAGTTATCGCTCTTTCTCCTTCTGCTTGGATTTCAGATGATATGAGAAATGAAAGACATACAACTGGTACATTAGGGCAGTTTGAAGGAATCAGATTAATGGCTATCCCTCAGGTTAATGAACAGGGAACAAGAAACAAAAAGCTTGACAATAAGAAATTACTGTTAATGCCTATTGATGCTGATAACAAACCTATCAAACTTGTTAACGAAGGTGAAGCTATCGTTAAACAGGTCAATGATGGCGCAACAAACCAGGATATGACATATGAGTACGAGTTAATGCAGAAACTTGGTATCAATGTTGTTATCAACCAGTTATTCGGAACTTACAAATTTACAGTAGGATAAAATCTGAGCCAGTTAAATGCTGGCTCTTTTGATATTAAAAAGGAGATATAAAATGCCAGAAACTAATAAAACTAACACAGAAAATGCAGTCGAGGAAAAAGCTGCTGCTAAGTCCACAGCGAAAAGAACTAGAACAAAAAAAGCTACTCCTAAACCAGAGCCAAAAGCTCGTGTGTTTGACAAGGAGGAATTAATTCCTTGTATGTCAGTAACAACAGGAGAATTAATTTATCACGAAACATTCGCAAAATCTCGTACTCGATATGAGTGGCTCCAGTATGGAGAAATTACTGATGTTGAGTATCAGGACTTAAAAGCAATGTTAGCCAGAAAATCCGATTACCTGTTTTATCCTTATTTTATTGTTATGGATGAAGATTTCTTAAAAGAAAACCCTCAGTTACAGGAAATTACAAATCAGTTCTATGGATTAGATGATCCTAGAAGCTTCTTTGATAAGACACCAGATGCCTTAGAGTCATTCTTAAACAATGCTCCAGAAGGAGTAAAAGATGCTGCTAGAACAGCTGCTGCAAAACTTATTAAAGATGGACAGCTGGATAGTATTCGTATTGTGAAAACAATCGACAAATCACTGGGAACTGAGTTTGCTAAGTTAGTGCTCTAGGAGGTGTATTATGACCTCTTACGAACGCATCTACTCTGTTTTCTTATTAAAGATCGAAGATTATAATTTTGCTGATCTATCTGATAAAGATGCTAATGAAATGATGTTAGGTTATTTAATTGCAAGCATTTCTAAGTTTAGCAAATGTACTTCTGATCTTTCCAAGAGAGATGATACTGAAGGGGTCTTTGAAGATGATCTTTCAGATATTGAAATTGAAATCTTAGCCTTGTCTATGGTAGAAGAATGGATTCGCCCTCAGGTGAACTCTACTCTTCTTACTAAACAGATTTTTGGTGGAGCTGAAGAAAAATTTTATGCTCAATCAAATCAATTAGATAAGGTAATGGCCTTGAGAGATCAGATCAGAGTAGAAAAACAAAAAGCTTACAGAGATTATCAAACAGAAAAATTTAGACAGAACAATAGTTAGGAGAAATGTATGAATAGCAAATATGGAAATTTTCCAAAGGAGCAGATCCATGCTCATAAAAAAACTATTCAGAATTCCATCTTCAAGCTGTTATATATGCGTGAAGAAAAAGATCCTAATTTGGATAGATACTTTGCAGGATTATTATGGAAATTATCTGGATACAATAAAATCTTTTCTAATCAGACAGTCGTATTAGATCTTCTTGCTATCTTAGCTCAGGCTAGAGATGAAGCATTAAAAGAAGATTACGATCATGCAGCTTATAGAAAAGCTATTCTCGATGCTACATCACTTGTTGACCATATCAAGGAGGATGATGTAGATGAGTCTAGAGAGTTATAGAAATAGGTTAAATAATGGTGCTCATAGTACTGCTGCTTCTAAAAAGTACAGAGCCCATTCGCTGAAAGCTATGGATGTCACATTCACAAAGGACCCCGCCTTTCGGGAATGTAGGATATTAGGTGAAGATGTTGACGCAAAGTTTTTAGCGTATACAAAAAACAGTATCAGTAAAGATGCGATTGATTATCATCTGCAGTTTAGACCAGGGGTTAAGTATCCTTTAGGAACTTATGTAGATATTCCTGTCAATGATGATGAGGAATTTAGTACTTGGTTAATTGTTGATCATGATAATCATCCTCTTTTCTATCGGTACAATATTCTTCTTTGCAATTGGACTTTTAAGTGGGTTGCAAATGGGAAAGTGTATTCATGTCTTGGTGCAATCCGCAGCCGAAATTCGTAAATTTGTGCGCACTATCAGGGAAACTTGTTAGTGAAAAAGCTCTCTTTTTGCTGGAAACTCCTTAAAGTTATTTTACTACAACGTGGTCATGAAATATGGGCGAGCGTGAATGTTTGAAAAAAAATAAATTGGACAATCAGCCGGGAAGTCTCGAACAGAGAAACCTTCAACGAGCAAAGTAAGGCAAGTGCCTGAAAACGGGAGCCACCTAAGTTGTATTCACAATATGGTGTTGATGTGCTCTTCTCTTATGTGAAAGCATAAGGATTTTAGTTTACATAAATAGTTAATTAAGACAGGACAGGAGGTAGCTCCTCTTTTGTTGTGCTCCTAACACAACAATTACTGTCTTTTTTATATTGAAATTTTTAGGAGGAAATTCAATGAAATACGAAACAGATTATTATAGAAATTTATTTAAAGAAGGAAAAACTTTATCAGAAATTGTAGACATTACAGGAGATGGATATCCTGAAATTCATAAAATTATAAAAGATTTAAAGGGTGGACGTTTTACCCATAAAGACATTTCACAAAAACATAAAGATGATATGGCTCAAATGTATAAAGATGGAGCCTCTTCTGTTGCAATTGGTAAAAAATATGGTATAAGTCACAAATTAGTTGGAAGAATTCTGGACACCTATGGAATTGCAAGAATTGGTAATGGTCGAAGATCTTATAGTGTAAATGAACATTATTTTGATGAGATTGATACCCCAGAAAAAGCTTATATTTTAGGCTTTTTAGATGCAGATGGTTGTAATTATATGCCTAAATAAACTATCTCCATGTCTTTGCAAGAAGGAGATCGCCCTATCCTTGAAAGAATTTGTAAGGAGATGGATAATGAACATCCATTGGAATTTATAGATTATTCAAATAAGCATGATTTTGGATATTCTTATCAAAATCAATATAGAATGTTAATTTTTAGTGCTCACATGTGTCGCCAATTACAATCACTTGGGATGGTCCCAAGAAAAAGTTATTGCTTAGAATACCCAACATGGCTTAGAAAAGATTTACATTCTCATTTTATTAGAGGTTATTTTGACGGAAATGGGACTATGGCGCATGGCCATTATCTTTCAATTGTATCAACAAAAACATTTTGTGAGGGATTTATTAACTATTTTACCCAGAATTTTACTGATGTTAAATACAATATTCGAAATGCCAAAAAAGGAAATGATTTTACTGGAGTTATAAACTTCTCTGGTAAAAATGCTACATATATGGCGCATTGGATGTACAATGACGCAACTATTTATTTACAGCGTAAATATGATAAATACTTATCTTCTTTTGTAAACAAAATCGCCTAGTCCTTACGAGACTAGACAAAAAATCAAAGAACAATCAAGGAACTTGGACTGATTATCTCGTGACTTCTGTGGAAAATCAGATACAGTTTTGGGTTCCAACCAATGACACGGTTAACACCATAGACTACGATACACGATTCTTAATTACACGTAATCCATTACATCCAGTGGCATGGAAAGTTACAAAACGAGAGGATGCAGTTCCTCTTGGGATTACAAAAATTACATTAAAACAAGATGCTTTCAATGGTCACACAGACAATGTGGACGAGTTGATTGCTGACTATTATAAAACCGAAGTTCCACCAACTATTGAAACTGATGAAGACAAGCCTACGTTGCCTGATCTTCCAGATGATAAATTGGTGATCAACTTTGCTGGTGCTAAACCACAGATTAAATGTGGCGGTAGTGCTAAAAAATTCTCTACTATTATTAAACGTGGAGATGGTACTACTTCTTCTCCTGAAAAAGTGGAGTGGAATGTTATAGTACCACAGGGTCACTTAGATGACTTTGACATTGTTTGTGATGACACAACAGTGAATATCAAATGTCATAAGGTGTACTCTCTAATTGGTGAGACGATCACCATCCAAGCATTTGTACATGATTTAACAGCTGAATTTCAGACGGAGGTGATTGGATTATGATAAGAGATTTTCAGAACATAGATGATGATATTATCTACAAGAAAAGGATTATTAAAGAAATTCTTTACAATGATTCTGATATTATCGAGCTTTTGGATAACCCAAAACTTGATTCAAACTCTCCAGATGAATATTTGGGAGTAAACATATTCCCCGCAGTTCATATTGAACCAGTACAATCTGAAGTCCAGAATTTCATTTGTTTCGACATTGATGATGTAGATATCAATGACAGAAATGGGATGATGAAAGAACAGGTATGTACTTTTAGAGTATTTTGCCACGAAGATAATCTCGCTACTCCTTATGGAGCTGAAAGACATGATCTTTTAGGATATTGCATCAGAGATAATTTTCAGTGGAGTAACAATTTAGGATTTCAAATGAAACTTACATACGATGTGTCAGGAACTACTGATACCAGATATGTTTGCAGGACATTGAAATTCCGAGTGATCACTCCAAGTAATCCTTATCAGGGACGAATGGACAATAGAAATAATGCCCATAACAATGTCTCACATGAGGAAATTCCTAACAATACGGTAGACCATGGATAAAGACCTGTCTATCATTTTCGGAGATGATTATTATATCAATGATGCAATAAGTATTCATCAGCCTACTCTTAGAGACATAAAAGAGATGGGTGAAGACAAATACTTTCAAGCTGTATTTACATTAACCTGTATTCCTAGTGATATGAAATACAGGCTTTTTAAATTGGGATTAGACTACGAAGAAGTTGAAGACTTTGATTTATTTATGCTCATGGCTCCAACTCTTGAAACTGACATATCTCAACGATTATTCATGGGAGTTGATCTCAGTAAATTTGAGATGGCTCAAAATCAAGTAAATGGAGACCTTGTTCTTGTTGATATGGAAGACGACATCATGATTGACAAGCTAGCCTATATCAAAATATGTGATTATTTTAGATCTTTGCACGGCCTCAAACCTAAAGTAGAAATCGCTGGTAACGAAGAAACTAAAAAAATCCTTATTGAAGAAGACAAGATGAAATATGAAATGAACCAAAACAAAGAGTTTGAACCAATACTTCTTCCTCTTGTTATCTCAATGGTAAATACTGAAGAGTTCAAGTATGATTATCAATCTGTTCAAGATTTAAATATCTCAGCTTTTATGTCTAGCGTTGAACAGATTCAGAAAAAGAAACAAGCTGTTGCACTTTTACAAGGATGCTATTCAGGTATGATAGATACCTCAAAAATTAAAACCGAAGACCTTAATTGGATTAAGTAGCTCTTATGGAGCTGCTTTTTTTTATACAAATTTTTAAATATTTCAAGGAGGATTAAACATGGCAAGTACATTCGACATTAATAACTTTGTCATCGATAGATGCTTACGTGCAATCATGGTAGATACAGACACAGGAGAAATCTTATGGTCTATTAATCAGATTACAGAGCCATCTATCAAATGCGAGTCTGACACAACTCAGGCTACTGATGCTCTTGAAGTTCCTATTATGGAATTCGATAGAGCTAAGAAAGCTACTTTCTCTGCAACTAACTCTTTATTCGATTTAGGATTAGCTGCTGCTCAGTTTGGTACAAAGAAACAAGTTGCTGATGCTGAGTCTAAAGTAATTGCTACAGCTTTCGAAACAATTGATATTACAGCTGGTACTGCTGTTACATTAAAACACACACCTACAGAGCAGATTAAATACATCTATGAATTAAAAGGTGATAGCACATTAGGAAAGAAATACACTAATGGTGCAGCTGCTAGTGATGATAAATTTGTTCATGCTAAAGGAACAGATAGTGTAACATTACCAACTGGTTTATCTAAAGGTTCTCAGTTATTCGTTGAATACGAATATGAGACAGATGAAGCTGTTAAAGTAACTAACAGTGCTACAAAATTCCCTAAAGCTGGAAAACTGATTGTACAGATTTTAGGTGCTGACGTATGTAACGTAAGTACACTGTACAATGCTTATCTTGTATTCCCACAGGCTAAGTTAAGCTCTAATGTAGACTTAACATTCTCTACTGATGGTAAACATCCATTTGAAATCCAGTGTATGCAACAGTACTGTGATAAAGAAAAGAAACTTTTCGATATCATCGTACCAAAAATGCCTACAGAATAATCAAATTTAAAAGCTGTCTTGTCAAATGATAAGGCAGCTATTTGATTGGAAACGATTTAGAAATGGAGGAATATCATGGGAGAAACGAAACAGAGAACCTGTTTTTGTTGTGGGAAGGCATATCACTACTGTCCTCATTGTGATGTCGATAGAGATAAACCATCTTGGTATTTTATCTTTGATTCAGACAATTGTAGAAAAGTATTTGATGCTTGTCAGAGATATTCTACAGGCGAATGCAATGCTGAACAAACAAGACAAAAACTGGACAAGTGTGATTTAACTAACAAATCTGACTTTCTCCCTGACGTTTTAGGCGTTATTGAGAAAGTTTTCGCTGAGACCAACAAAACGGCTCAATCCCCTTCCTCTTCTCCTTCTTCTTACTCTCGAAGTAAGAAGAAATGGAGATAGGTTTGCGGATCTCTTAGTGAAAAGAAATGATCACTGAGAGACACATAGCCATTAGGTTTTATGTGTCTCTCTTTTTTTAATTATAAACAGGAGGAACTATGAAAACTACAAGTGGAATTACCGGGAAGACTTATGAACCGGATGAGTGTGTATTTATTCCAAATATGCTTCAGAATTTTAAATACTTAAGTTATGGAGCTGAACTTTTGGATATCATTCCAGACAATAGATTCGATCAGAATAAAATTTTATTTGTTTGGAACAGAGAAGACACTAAGCACCTGTATGATGCTTGGTGTAAACATGAATTAATTTAGAACATTATGGCAGCAGGTACTTCTGCTGTTTTTAGTATACGGATTTTATAAGGAGGACTATGAGCGAAAAGAAACAAAGAGACAGTAAGTACAATGTTAGTAAGCGAACTGATAATCGTATGTGTGATGGAATCGTATTTGACTCTGCTCTTGAGATGAGATTTTACAGAGATGCTGTTCTTCCGGGTATTCTTTCAGGGGAAATCACCTATTGTGAACGGCAGAAAGAATATTTATTACAGGAAGGATTTGAACATCAAGATAAAAAATATCTTCCTATTAAATATGTGGCAGATTTTGTACTTACATATAAAGACGGACATGAAGATGTCATTGATGTAAAAGGTATGCCAGATCATGTGGCACCTATGAAAAGAAAATTACTTCTATATAAATATCCTCATATCAACTTTTATTGGGTAGCATACTCAAAGATTGATGGTGGATGGAAAACTTATGAATATATTCAGTCTCAAAGAAGAAAGAGACGCAAAGAAAAAGAGAAACAGAAAAAAGAAAAGGAGAAATAACTATGGGAGAAAATACAGTAAATTTAGACACTATTATTGAGGAATTTAATAACTCTGTAGAGGGAGCTACATTAGAACATGCTATCCCAAGCTTAAAAATTGGTCATTATGTTCCAATTGCAATAAAAATTACTGCAATTGAAGAAATCGTTAAGGCGTTGGGGAAAGAAAGCGAAAGCTATACAGTTACTGTAAATTCAATCAGTGCTTATCATGTATTGATCACTACTGCTCTACAGCTTTATACAAATATTGAGTTTGAAGGAGAAAGCACTTACGAGGTATTAGATTCTCTTGCTAAAGCTGGATTGATTGACAGAATCTTAGAGGAAATTGGAAAGGATTTTGAAGAATTTAAAAAGCTATATAAATTAGCTTGGGAAGACCATATGAGAAATCATAATTCTTTAGAAGCCATTGTTTCAAGGGAATTAAGATTTATTAATCTAAGCATTCAGGAAGCTATTGTAGAAGGTGCTAAAGGAATTGATAGTACTGAAGTTATGAAAACAATGATTGAAAAATTAAAAGTAGAATAATTTTAAAAGAGTCTCATGTGAGGCTCTTTTTTAGTGGAAGGAGAATTACATGAGCAAAGCACAGGAAGTGTTAACGAAAATGAATGTTGCTGCAGCTAATTTGGCTGCTCAATTAGCATCAGAAAAATTGAAAGAAATTGGTGAATTGGCTGCAGCCAGCTTTTATGGAGATTACAGTCCTAAGCAATATGGACGAAGCTATGGACTATATGAAGCTAGTCAGCCTTTGGTTAAAACTATCAGTGGGCCTGGAACAGCGGAAGGTGGAATTACTATCTCTTCTGCTTCTATAGGTGGGCATTATAATCAGAGTCCTGAAACAGTATTTGAATGGGACTTTATTGGTGGAGAACATGGTGGATACAATGTTGGAACTCCTACTTCTTCTCCTAGTCCTATGCAGACTATAGAGAACGATGTTAACAGCCGAAGAGCTGAGTTGGAAGCTAGTTGTGCCCAAGAAGCTATGGCGATCGTACAAGGGCAATATATGAACGAATTAAAAGCTGCAATGATAGCTGACTTTAAATCACAGGGGGTGAAATAATAAATGGCAGAAACTACACAAGTAATTTCTTTTACTGCCTCTATGGGGGTTGACGTTGATCAAGCCTCTTTAGAAAAAGCTAAAAGCGAAGTAGTAAATGGTTTTAAACAAGTCCAAGTACCTATTGGTGCTAATATCAATAAATCCTCTATGGATAAAGTTGCTAAAAGCATCAGAAGTTATATTGATAAAACTGGATTAACAAATTTTCAATTTGTATATGAATCTAAAGATTTGGCCGATGCAGAAAAGAAGTTAAAGAATCTTAAAACTACTTACAATGATCTTGAAAAAATTAAGAACGACAATTTAAGCAAGGTTTCTAAACGTAGCTACGAGGACAGTGATCTTGCCACAAGAGCTGCTTCTAAGGTACACGAAGTACAAAAAAAGACTTATAAGCAAGATAAATATAAAGATTTTTACAACGAATCTAAAACACAATATAACGAATTACATGGTAATTCTAAAAATGGTATCTCTTTAAATGATTTTAAAGAATATGCAATGGCTGGAATGCTAGCTCAAGAAGATATTGGAAAAGCTTTTGAAGAACTGCATGGTTTAATGTCAAATTCTGATTGGAGTAAGAACGATGAAATGCTCAAACAGGCTGGTGAGTTAAGAAATACTATTACTTCTAGGCAAAAGTTTATAAAAGAATTGCTAACAGGACAAACTGATTTTGCAGGTACAGAAGGTTATAAAAGCCTGTTCCAAGCCCAGGGAATCGACTTAAAAAATATTTTATCTCCGATCGAAGAGGATGTTGTTAAACAGGTTAATAAGGCTCTTACTCAGGCTATGACTAGCACTGATAGAAATATCAAAAAGACTACAGGAGTAACCAATAAACTTAAAAACCAATTCAATAAACAATGGAGTGATATTTTAGCCCAAGAAGGTATTTTGATTTCTGGGTTTGACTCTAGTAAACCATATAAATTTCAAGAAGGACAAGCAATTAGTCCTCAACAATACAACGGTGCAAAAGCCGGCAGTAAGAACCTGATGGAAAAACAATCCAAAGGTGAAACTCTTACCGATGAGGAATTACAGAAAGCCGAGTATTACAGTAAAATACTAAGCAATTATCAGCCAGAAGAAGGTTCTACTACTCATGCTGTTGATAAAAATATTACACAATTCTTATCTGAAGCAGTTAAAAAATTAGAACTCCATCAAAGGGAAGTTGATAAAGATTTTGAAATGCCTGCTGACATGAAAGACATGAGTAACAAAGACCTGATCAGTACTTTCCAAAGCGCTAGAGAATATATCCAGAAATTCAATGAAAAGATTAAGAACGGAGAAAATATCTATGCCGAGGAAGCCAAAGGTCTTCAAGAAGCTGTTAAAACTGTTGATACATACACATCTATTAAAGCTGAAAAAGGAGCTACTATTGAAACTCCTTGGTCTCAAGAAAGCCGTGAATGGTTAAGCAAAAACAAAGATGCAATTCGTGAATTTCCAAGCAGAAATGTTACTGAAACTAAGACAAACAGTGTTACAGAAAGTGAACACCCTAAAGAATCTTCTGTAAAAGTTACTGCTGACACTTCTCAGTTAGAATCTGCATTGGCTAAGGTTGATGAAAAGATTGCTTCTTACGAAGGCAAAGATATCGTTGTTAATCTTAAAGCAAACGATTCCGAGTTCAATACAATTTTACAAGAAATTAATGAACTAAGATCAAAAGAAAATATAGATATTACTATTAATTTTAAAGCTAATACAGAGAATATTGATAACATTCTTCAACAAGTAAATGAACTTCGCTCTAAGGATGCTATTGACGTTGCGGTTAATTTTAAAGGCAATGTTGAAGATCTTGAGAAAGCTATTACTTCAACTCAAAAATTTAAAGAGGATTCTAACAGCGGAGACACAAAAATTGACATCAATGTTAATGATGAAGAGTTAACACAAGCCGAAAGCAAGCTTACTTCTTTAAGAGAAAAAGCTTCTGAGCCTATTAAAGTTGGTATCAATACTGATGCTGTATTAGACGATTTAGTTACTGTTGAGAAGATTATCAATGATCTGAAAAAGAATCTTGATTTAAAAGTTAAATTCAATACAGGACAGTCTTTTACAGACAAGAAAGCTTCTGATATTGAGACTATGACAAATAAGATTGCTAATCTAGCTGACAAGTCTACTGCTTATTCTGCTAAGATCGCAGGTGCTTTTGCTGGTATTGGTAGTTCAATTCGTGAAGTTACAAGACTGGTTGATAACTTAAATAAGAAATTTAATCTTACTGGTGAGATTGCTACTGGCTTGAAGAACATGAACAAGGTTTTAGCCGGTGGAAATGTTGGTGGAGCAAACGATGGTACAGCATTAGGGAATACTAATCCTAAATCTGATCGTGTTAAAAATGCTGCTGACAGAGCTTTATCAAAGACCATTGTTAGTCAAGATCTTGAACAATATACAACAGAATTTGCGACTAAGGTTGAAGCTACAGTTAACCGAATTAGAGATTTAAAAGAAAAACATAGTGGAGATGTTTTCTTTGACAATAAAGAAATTGAGGAAGATATTAGAGAGCTTAATAGACTGAACGCTGAGCTTACTGAACATGGTAGACTTAGAAACCAATTTAAGCTCCAGAACAATCAGGGAACTGTTATCGGAGAAGGATTATCCTTAAATGATTTCAATGAAGCTAAAGCTGAAGAATTATTTAGAGCTTCTGGTGTAAACAGTAACATTCTTGAAACCAGTATGGGTAGAAATGGAATGGCTGCTTATATCAAAGCAAGATCAAGAGATGATGGAAAGCTTGAAAAGTATGCTATTAATTTTAATCAGGATACTGGTATTGCTAGATCACAGCTTAAGAGTCGTTCTGAATATAAGAGTTTGTTCGGACAAATTGTTGGAGATATGGGTCAAGAAGTTACTAAGTTAAGTAAGTACTTGATCTCAATGGGTGGAATCGATGTCGTATGGCAAGGATTCCAACAAGGAATTGAAAGCATCAAAGAAATGGATGCTGCAATGACAGAGTTAAAGAAAGTCACAAGTGATACGAGTGATGTTTATGCTACTGTCGAAAAAGATATGTATGCTACTGGTAAAGATATCGGTAGAGATGCTGTGGAATTAACCAAATCTACTGCTGACTGGGCTAGATTAGGTTATAACACACAAGATTCTGAGAAGATGTCTAAGTGGACAGGTATTCTCATGAATGTATCAGAATTTGAGCAGGTAGATGATGCTACTAATGCATTGATTTCTATTATGCAGGGATTCGATAAGGGTGCTGATGATGTAGAGAATGTTGTTGATGTTTTGAATAATATCGGTAACTTAGAGCCTATTTCATCAGATGAGATTGCTAGTTCATTACAGAGATCTGCTAGTGCTTTACAGGCGGCAGGTGCTAACTATGAACAGTCAGTTGCTCTTACTACAGTTGGGAATTCCGTCGTGCAAAATCCTGAGAGCGTTGGAGCTGGTTTAAAAACAGTATCCTTAAGAATTCGAGGCACTGATATGAATGTGCTTCAAGAAGCAGGTGAAGATGTTGATGGTTACATTCAGAACACATCTCAGTTGAGAGATCTCATTAAAAATCAAACTAAAGTAGCATCAAACGACTACAAAGGCTTTGATTTATTAAAAGATGATGGATCTTATAAAAATCCATATGAATTTTTACTTGGATTGGGTAAGATCTGGAGCGAAATTGGTTCTACCGATGGTGGTGACCTTAAACAAGCTTCTATTTTAGAGAAAATTGCAGGAAAAAATAGAGCTAATATTGTTGCCAGTATTTTACAGAAGCCAGAGATGCTTGAAAAAGTCTACAACGAAACACAAAACTCAGAAGGATCAGCTCTTCGTGAAAACGAAACTCAACTTGATTCCATCCAAGGTAAAGTTGATCAGCTGACAGCAAGTTTCCAAGAAATGTGGAACACTTCTATTTCTTCTGATTTTATCAAAGGACTTGTAGATGCTGGAACTCAAATAACAAATTTAGTAACTAAAGCTGGGCTTCTTAGAACAGCCTTTATGGGTGCTTTAGGAGTCGCAGGAGCGAAAGGAAAGCTGGGTAGGGCAAATTATCAGTTGTCCTCATGTACAATGCCCAGAGCAATCTAGTGGTAACACAGAACGAGTTTGTATCGAAATGGTGATACAAATAAGAGATTGCTTAGAAAACAACCGAAACTGAAATACTTTTTGATAATTTATGTACGGGAACTGTTAAACGATATTGATTACTAACTTAGTACAGTGATGTATTAAGGGCAAGGGGTAATTCCTAAGATATAGTAATAAGATCAATATTTATACAGAATCCGCAGCGAAGCCTCTATATTAGAGGAACGTCCATCGATCATAATGGGAATCTGGTTAACTCACCTTACGAGTGACATCAGAAAGGGATGATCAGAACTGTATGCGAATGTGCCGCTAGAAAATTATCAGCATGGAAACATGCTTGCACATAGGGAAATGAATTTTATATGATATATTATAAATACTCATTAACATAATTTAATACTCTTTTTATACTGCTCTAGCAGACTTACCACATTAATTGAGTCTTAAAACATTAGGTAGAGCCTGGTGTTTTAAAGGGGTAGTAAATTAGCCATATATGCATAGAAGGATAAGCAAATCATCAGCACCATCTGTTCTATGCCATTTGGTGCACCTTTCTGAAGAAAAGGAGAATTTAATATGGCAAATTTAACAAAAGCAGAAAATGAAGTAGGAAATAACAATCAGATCATGAACTTCGTAAATGACGAATTTGGATCAATCAGATGCGTTGAGATTGACAATGAACCTTGGTTTGTTGGAAAAGATGTATGCATAGCTTTTGGAGATACAAATCACAAGCGTAGCTTGCGTAGAATTGACAAAGCTGACAAAACAATGGCAAAAATTCAAACCGCTGGAGGAATGCAAAACATCACAGTTCTTAATGAATCAGGACTATATTCATTATTATTCTTAATGCAACCTGCTAAAGCAAAGGGGGTGTCACAAAATGACCCCCTTATTGAAGAGAGAATTGAAAAATTACATCGTTTCAAAAGATGGGTAACATCTGAAGTTCTTCCACAGATCAGACGTACAGGTGGATACATTCCATATAAAAATCTGTCTGAAGCTGAGTTTGTACTCAAAGCATTAGAAATTCAGCAAGCTACAATCGCAGAGCTTCGTGGAGAACTTGAAGCTTCCAAAGAAGATGTAGATTTTGCAAGATGTGTTACTGCTTCTTCTGATACGATCGACATGAACACAATGGCCAAATTGTTGCAGAATGATGGATATGACATTGGAAGGAATCGTCTTTTTGAGATTCTGAGAAGTAATGGAATCCTGATGCGGGACAACATGCCATATCAGAGATACGTTGAGAACGGATGTTTTGAAGTTGGTGAACATGTGATTTGCAATGTGATTGTTCCACAGACTTATGTAACTGGTAAAGGTCAGAAACTTGTTTACAGAGTTGTTGGGGATCTTGAAGATTAAAGTTTGGTGAGATTGTTGTTGATAGGGGGTCGTGAAATGCGACCCCTTTTGAAATTAAGTTTATATTAAAAGGAGAAATTGAATTATGTTAAAAGAAACAAAGAAAGCTATTGAATGTGAAATCGCAGAAATTAATGAGGAATTTGGTCTTGAAGAGATCAATGGTGATGTGTACACCACTTCTCTCAATGTGGCTGAGACTTATGGGAAAGACCATGCAGATGTAATGAAAAAGATTCGTCATTTTATAGAAGTTATCCCTGAATTAGCCGCCGGAAATTTTTCCCTCGGCTCTTATCTTGATTTAAATAACCAGGAGCGTCCTATGTATTATATTGATCGTAAAGGATTTGCAATGCTGGTAAACAAGTTTACTGGTAACAAAGCTCTTATCTTTACAGCTAGATACACAGATGCTTTTGAGAGAATGATTGAGCTGATCACACAACTTCAGCAAGATAATAACGATCTATATGATGTAGCAGTTTCAGATGAATGTCAGCTTCAGAGACAGTATGATGCAGATAAAATTAAATATTCTGTACGCAACATTGATCGTGTTCTTTTAGAATCTGATTACACAAATCTGGAAGCCACTGTTGATAAGATCATTGATGTTCACGTTCATTTAAAAAAGAAAGACCGCTATGAGTATCATAGAAAACTAAATGCAACTGAGTATAAGCAGAAAATCGTAACAATGATCGATGATAAACTTGAATCGATTATTGAAACTTCTGGTTCTCTAAATCCAATGTACAGAATGACTGCAGAGTATGTACTAAACAATCTGAAACGTAGATACATAGAAACAAATCATCGTAGTACTGGAAAGAAAATTGCATTTAGAGATTCTAAGATTAAGGATCTGGAAGATCAGTTAGAAAGTTAATTTGATGGGTGAACGAATCGTTACCCCATAAATGGAGAAAAGGCATCCCTACCTCCTAGGAATGCCTTTAGTATGAAAATAATTAATTGGGGAACTAATTATTCCATGATGTTTCTAATTATAACTTATGTTTCCAAATATTGCAAGGTTAATTGCGAAAAAGAGGTATCTTTATGAACCTCTCTTCTCCTTTAATTTCAGATACACAAAAGGCTCACTGAATTGTGAGCCCCATGTGTGTTATTACTTTGAGATATGATACATATTTCTTGTTACATAATTAGTATAGAATATTGCATTAGTGATTGTCAAATACATATTTTACCAGTGTGAAAATAGGGTATTTCCCTGCCCTTGAGTAAACAGTTTGCTTGTACAGTACAATAAAGAAACTGGTAAAAATGAATTTCCAATTGGTAGTGCTATTCTGAATGCACTTAGTCCTACAAGACGTAAGGCTAATTATGAGAATATGCAGTCTGATCAAAGTAGATTGCAGGATTTCTTTAGTAACAGCATGGTTCCTGAAATCTTTGGTAATAAGTCTACCAAAGAAAAAGAGGACATGTTTAAGCGACTTCAGGATGAAATGAAGACTGAAAAAGGTCGTGATACAGCTAGTACTCTTTACGGTCAAGCTAAGCAAAATAATTATGATCTTAGTGATAAGAAAAATAGTTATGGAAAAGGTCTTGAAGAATTCAACAAAGAGGTTGAAAAATCTGGTAGCATTGCTCAATCTGCCGCAGGTGGATTAGCAGGTTTCGTGGAAAATGTTAAAGCTTCTGGCATAGCTGCTAAGGCTGGTGCTTTTGCCGCAAATGTGTTATTAGGATTAGGTGCAAGTCTAATCATGGAATTTGCAGGAAGTGCTCTTTCTAAAGGAATTGAAAACATTAAGAAAGCTGCTACTTATGACAAAGATAAGGTAGAAAAAGCTGATAAAACCCGTAGCACTTATCAGGACAAAATGTCTGATGTCCAAAGTAATATTTCCACTCTCAAAGGGAATAAAGTAGAATTTGAATCTTTATCCAAAGGTGTAGACGAATACGGTAATAACATCAGTTTAGATACTTCTTCTTATGAGAGATTCTTAAGTATCCGCAAGGAAATTTTAGATACTACTCCTTCTCTTATTTCAGGATATGATGCAGAAGGAAATGCAATTGCTAAAACATCTGGATTGATGGACAAAGCGATTGAATCTCAGGAGAAGAAACAAGAAAGCGCACAAAAGAAATATGCTTCTGATGAAACTTGGGACAAGTTAGTTGAAGGTAACATAGAGAATGTTAAGAAAGCTTCTGGAACTGGTGTTGATAAGTTCTGGGGCAACGACATGGACACCTTAACTACTCAGTTAAGAAACGGTCTGCAAGGCGATAAAACCAGCCAGTTAACTACTGCTTTCAACAAGGCTGCCAAAGATGTGTTGAAATTACCAAAGGATCAAACCTTCGATTTATACAAACAAGCTGACATGAACAAATTTATTGGTTCATATAAGCAGATCTTGGATAAAACTGAAGACTATTTACCTAAGGGAACTGATCTTAGTGAAGAAATCGCTAAAATCTCAGGTTATGCTCAAAAATATAAAATTGGGCTTACTAAAACCCAAAAGGCTCTTGATCAATACAATCAAGATATTGCCACTTCATTGCCAGGTAGTATTACTGATTATAATAAATTGGGTAGTCGTGCTCAAAGCTTCCTTACAGGATTAGGATCTAATACTTATAACATAGATACTGCGACTAGAGATAATCTAAAAGATAAAGATTGGGTCAAGGAACAACGAGAAAATACTATTGCTGCAGCAAAGAAATTTGCTAAAGATGATAAAGCACAAGGAGCTCTTGATAAGTTTATTAAAAGCTATGATAAATCTAGTAACAAGGGTGTTCAGAATTGGCTCAATAATACCAAAGATGCTTATGATAAGCTTAAAGAGGCTGCCACAGATGATGGGGTTAGTATTGAGCAATTAAACAAATCTTTGGCTGATTCTTTTAATGTTGATTTCAAATTAGACGATAAAGGAAATTTTGAAGGATTTTTAAAAGATGGTAAAGATGTTCAATCAATGATTGAAGATATCAAGGAAAAGCTTGGTGATAATAAAGATACTCAATCTTTCATTGATGGTTTGAATCTTACTGAAGCATCTCAAGCCTTTGATATCTTAAATTCTAAAACTGAGAAATGGACAGGTAGTCTTGATCAGTTGAAAGAGCGTCTTAAATTAATCAATCAGGCAAACTCTCAGTCTACTTGGAGTGATTATCTTCAAGCAAAAGAAACAGCTGACTCTGGTGATACTTACTTAGCAATGCGTGAAGCATTCAATGCTCAGAAGAAAGAACGTGACAAAGGACTTATTGGAACAGATGATTTCAAAACATTGACAAGTGTTATGAGTTCATCTGGTAAGACTGATGCTGCTACTTTTGATAAGACATGGGCTAAGACTACTAAGTATTTTACTTCTGATGATAGCGGTCTGGTTAAATTCTTAGATGATTTATCTGCCAAATCCCAAAAAGCTAATACTGATTTTGGTACTTTAAAGAAAACTGCTGAAGGTACATATTCTGGAAAGATCACTAATACTGCTACTGCCGCTAAAGCAATGGGTATGGGTATTGAACCTTTCGAAGCTGTACTGAATCGTTTAAAAGATTATGGTGGTAAGATTGATTTTAAATCTGTTACAGAACAGTACGAAAAAGCTGAAAGTTATGTTGACCAACTGGTTGATAAATGGAAAAATATGAAAGATGGTGCTGGTAAAACAGCATTAGGAGAACAGATTGAGGATTACAGACAGCAGATTCTTAAACTGAAAAACGCTGGCGAAGATATCCCAGATGAGATGGTCAAGAAGTTAAAGTTTGAGATTGAGATTGCTCAGGATAAGGCTGAATTTAAAGATGCAGAAAGCAAATTTGAAGGAGCTGTTGATTCCAATGATAAAAAGCTTGTAAACAAATATGGTAATAAGTATTCTGAAGAGGCGTTTGAATATGGTAACTCAATTATTACAAATGCTAAATCAACAGCTGACAAAAACCATTACGCTATAGATTCTACCGAAAAATATGAATCCTGGAAGAAAAATTCTTATCAAAAAGTTAAATCTGCTAGAGATTCTGTACAGAAAGCTCAAAAGGATTATAGCAATGCTTATGATACTTGGAAAGATGCTAAAACTGACGATGATAAAGCAAGTGCAAAGAAAAAACTTAATGAAGCTCAAAGTAAATTAAAAAGCAGAATCAAAAATTTAAACACAACTGTATCTAAACTTGAAAAAGAAACTGCCAATATGGTCAGTGGCAAAAGTGATAATGGTGTTTTTAGAAAGCAAATCAAAACAAAATCTGGATTAAACACTCAACTTAATAAGTTAAAATCTGGACTTAAGGTTGGCAAAGATAATACCGTAGAAAAAACTGGCAATGATAAGATTGATAAAGAGATTAAACGTCTTGTTGATGAATACAATAAACATAAGAAAAAAGGTCAAGTTACTATTGAAGTAAAGGCTAATACCAAAAAGGCAAAACAAGATATTGATAATCTTGGCAAAGGCGGAAAGAAGTCTACAACCGTTAAAGTTGATGCAGATACTAAAAAAGCCACCAAAGAAATAGCTGATTTTTTAAATATTCCAATTGACAAAGAAGGAAAATTAGACGTAGATGCTTCTAAAGCTAATCAAAAGCTTTTAGAATACCTTGGGATTGAGGTTGATAAAACCGGACATCTTAAAGGAGATATTACTGAAGCGAATCAAAAAGTTCAGGAATGGAAAAGCCAAAAAGTTACAAACACTGCACAACTTAAGGCGGACACCTCTCTTGCTGATGGAACAATCGCAGGATGGGCAGCAAAACATATCACTCGAATTGTTGATTTCGTTACTGGTAGTACTCCTTCTGAGCCCTCAGGAGGTAAGAAAAGCTCAGGAAAGAAAAAAAAGAAAGGCAAAGCCCATGGTACAGCAAATGCACACGGATCTTTCATTCCATATTCAAATGCTTTCGCTCAAGGTACTGTTGATGACTTAACAGACTGGTACGACAATGAGCTTGATGATATTGAAGAATTTGGTGCTTTTGCTCACGGAACAATTAAGAAGCTTGGAAGCCGTGCTCTTGCGATGGGAACAACAAAAATCTCTGATTTATCAGAAATTAATCCTGTTGTGCAGGCTGAAAAGAACAAATATTTACAAGAGAAAACGGATAAGCTCAAATCATCTGCTGGAGATGCTCATGCTAATGGTGGCGATTGGGGATTAAAACAAGATGAACGAGCTCTTACAGGAGAATTAGGAGACGAACTTGTCGTATAAACCACATATGCGACCTTATGTAGTAATACATATGTGAAAATTTATCTAATTGCTGGAAAGTCTTAAAGATAATTAAGCTACAACAGAAGGATGAAATATGCCTAGATGTGAACGCTACGAAAGTAAAAAGAATTAATTATATGGAAGCGAGGTTAAATCCCCTGCTTCTGCTACAATGGACAATCAGCAGCCAAGATCCGAATAGGATAAGGTTCAACGACTATCCTCTTATGAGGAGTAGAGCCGCAAGCTAATGGCGGTACAGTAATGTTTAAATCGAAATGATAAATTACCTGATAAATATGATAAACAAATATTCTCTCTATGAAAAACATGTCAAATAATGTATAATTGCTTTATAAATAAATTATGGAGGGAAAATGTATGAAAAAGAAAATTTTAATTGGATGTATGCTTCTTACAAGTTTATGTTTATTTTGTGCTTGTGGGAAAGATGCTCCTCAAAAAGAAGCCAAAATCACAGACAAACAAGTAGCAAATGATTTAAAAACTGGGCTCGAAAAAAGATGGGAGATTAGTGATAAGACCGATGATAGTAATCAATCTCAATCTGACTACGCAGCTATGATGCAAAAGTATATCGCTACTGAATTAAAACCACTAAACAAATATTCAGAAACTAAAATCCAATTCGAAAACAAGAATACACAAAATTTAATTTCTGAATATATTAAAACCTTAAATACACAAAATGATTTATTTGATGATTACACCAGTGCTCCGACTAAGATACAATACAATTATTATGTATACAATAGCCAGCGTGCGGAAATTCTAAAAAAGTTAGTTGATCAGACACATCTTTCTTTTACAACCAAAGGGGATAAGAAATCATATGACGAACTTATAAAAGAGAATGGATATTGTCCGAAAGGAGCCACGCTTATAGATGACACGTATAAAATTGAAAAAATTGAAGTCAAAGCATCTACATACGGATATCGGACATATAGAATAAAAATCAAAAATCTAACAGACTATGATTATGATATGGCCAATATTGATATTCGTTTTTATGATAAAAATGGAACCGTAGTAAGCGATCAATCTCTATACTACTATAATTTAAAAGCATATCAATCTATGTGGGAAGAAAGCAGTTTTGAAACAAAGGACAAGATTGTCAAAATGGAAATAGTTTCTTATGGAAATTCTGATAAGGTATCCCCTGGGCAATATACTTATTATGAAAGTGAAACACCATTCACAAAACCGATTACAAAGGAATTTTAAGGAGGAGGGTGCTATTGTGAAAAAATTTTTAAAATTAATGTCCTTTATATTAGTGTTTAGTTTTTTATGGATTATTAACACCAAAAGCGCTCAAGCAGGTTTCAGTATCTCTGTCCCTAAAACTATTACAATGTATTATGGACAGATGAAAAAAATTACTCCTAAGCTATACTATAATGGGGAATTTATGAAAAATGATGCTACGCTATGGAAGCACTATGGTGATGAAGAGGGTGGATACACTTTGGATGTTAATTCAATTTCATGGTCAAGATCTAATAAAAATATATCCTTAGACTCTTATGAAGGAATTGGAGTTGAAGATTTATATACATATGTTGATGCAAAGAAATTTGGTAAATCCAAAATAACATTAAGTGTTGATTGTTATGAAGACCATTTTGCTGTATATGATGATTATCGCTATGGAGAAAATGGGAACTATGATGATGACTTAAACAATCATATAATTAAAAACGCCTGGGACAAAACAACAACTTTTAAAAAAACAATTTCCGTAATTGTAAAACCATATAAAAGCATTCATATGAACGGCTGGTTGCATAAATACGATACTCGATCAAATATTTTTAAAACAAAGCTTTTTAACGCAAGTAATAAAAAAATTCGTATTTATTCTAAAGGTGCTTATTCTTTAGATTGTGATTACAAAAAATATGACAGAAACTTAAAACTAACAGGGAATAAAAAATACATCGATCTCAAACCTGGCACATGGACTAAGGTAAATTTTAAAATCAAAGGATCTTTAACATGGTGGGATATCCGAGATGAAGAGATTCATTGTAATTGTAAAATCGGGAATAAAAAATATGTCCTTTGTATAGATGATGAAGAAATTTGCAAATGGTCAAAAGGCAAATGGCGAAGTATAGGAGCATAATAAACAAATTAATTTAACCTCTACCGAAGAGCAAAAGTAATTTTACTTCTGCTCTTTTTTAATACCCACAAATAAAAAACAAACAAAACATACATACAATAAAATCAGGTAAAAGATATAGTCTGAACTCATGTGAAAGCATGAGGAGTGAAAACTCTTGTCGGTGTTGCGAACCGATGAAAACATAATTGACGTGGTAATAGATGGTTTACAGTAGGGTCTCAAGGCCCAGAATTTGTGAACCTCAAACGTGGTGATATAGTATTTAATCACCTACAAACAAAGGAACTCCTAAACAAAGGAAAAACTGGAAGTAGAGCTAAGATTGTTGGTGGTGAAGGAGCATTTGCTCATGGATCTGCTCATGCTAACTCTGCTGGAATTAAAATTAAATCTAATGGTAGTAAAACTACTGTAGGTAAAAAGAAGAAAACTACTTCTTCTAGTAAATCTAAAACCGGTTCTGGTAAGTCTGGTTCTGGGAATGGTAAGAAGAAAACCAAATCTAAGAAATCAGCTCTTGAAAATTATCTTAATAAGATAGGTAAAGCTTTTGATTTCATTGAAGTAAAGATTGAAAATCTTTCTGCTGCTACTGATCTTTGGACAGCTAAAGCAGAAAATGTTCATGATCTTACTTCTGCTGTTAATGATTACGATGAAGCTTTAAAGAGTGTTGGTTCTTCTATCACTGCTAATAATCAAGGCTATAAGAAATATAAGAAATTCTATGAAAGCTTTGAGAAACAAGCAGTTAAGAAAGCTCCTAAAACAAAAAAAGCTTCAAAAGCTAAGAACCAAAAAGCTTTAAAATCTTATTTCAAGAAAGTACGTAACGGGTCTATTGATATCAAAACTATTAGTAATGATAAGATTCGTAGCGCTGTTGAAGAATATAAGAACTGGTATGATAAAGCTAAACAATGCAAACAGCAAGTTGAAGAGCTTAGGAAACAACAACAAGAACTGGTACAAACCAAACTTGAAAAGGTTGTTAGTTATTATGATGCTATGGCATCTAAAACGTCTGCTATCCTAGAGAACTATCAAAAGATCAATGATCTTAATATTGCTCAAGGGACAGATACTTTTGATAATAAAACAGCTAATTTAAACAATCAGATTCAGCAATATCAGAATCAGAAAAATATTCAGCTACAAGAATTGAATAAATATCAGGCAGAGTATGATAAGGCTAAGAAAAAGGGAATCTTAACAGATGAACAAAAGAATACATATGAAGCTCAGATTCAAACTTTTAAGAATAATATTGTTGATACTGATACTGCTATTGCAAATGTGAGAAAAGAAATTGATCAGATCAAAATTGATAGATTGACAAGACTTGCAGATGAAGCTGAACATGCTGCTACTGCTTTAGAACATACTGCTTCTATGGCTGAAGCTCATGGCGACTATGCTACTAAACAGTCAAAAACTGATCAGATTGCTAGAAATAATGACAGAGCTGCTGTCAATGCTGAGATCATGAAAACTGATCAGGAACTGATGAATAAGGTTGCTAAGGATTCTGAAAGATACAAAGAGCTTTATGATGATTGGTATTCAAGGCGTGAAGAGAATTATTCTTTAGATGAAAAGAATGAACAGTTACGTCAAGAAGCTATTATGATCCCTCTTGATGAAAGCAGTCGTAAGATTGATAAGAGAAATACTCGTATCGATGAGAATAACGATCTTATGAATATGCTGAATCAGGATTACTTAAACGATCCTGACACAGGTAAGTTGACTACAGACGGTAAAGCTAAAATTGCTCTTTTGAGCGATAATGTTCGTCAAGGCCAACAAAACATGGCTGATCTTATGGAGCAAAGAAATGCTCTCTATAAATTACATGATACTTTTGACGAGAATGGTAAACGAATGGTTGGCGATGCCACTTTTGAAAGTAAGTTAGCTGAAATCAACAAACAACTTCGTGAGGCTGCAACAAATACCAATGACTATAAGAATCAAATTGTAGAACTTGGTAAGACAACGATGCAAGCTGAAGTTGATGCTCTCGTCAAAGTCATTAATAAACGTAAAGAGGCATTGAGTCGTAAGAAAGAATACTACGATTACGACAAAAACATCAAGAGTCAGACAAAAGATTTGCAAGCACTTGAAGCTCAGCGTGCTGCTTTAGAGGGTGTCGAAGGAGAAGCTGCAAAAGCACAAAGAGCTAAATTAGATGCTCAAATTGCTGATGCCCAGGAACAGATGGATGACACTAAGAAAGAACATCAATATTCTATGGAATCCCAAGGATACGATGATCTGACTGAAAAATTACAAGAGTCTTTGGATAAACAGCTTAAATCTTTAAGCGGTTCTCTGGATGAACAATCTAAGCTTATTAGCAAGTTCTTAAAACAGGTTGGAGATTCTTATTCTGATGTCTTTAAGAAGATTAATGACACTGCTATTAATTCTGGACTTATTAATGGTCTAAGTGAGTTATATCATTCTGAATACAATAGCTCTGCTAATGGCAAGACACCTGAACAGAACGCAAAAGATACTCAGAACAAGAACAGCTCTGTGACTAATAATGTTGCAAATCCTGATACCAATGTAACTGGTACAACTGGTATTACGGGTTCTAAGGTTGATTCTTCAAAAGTTGAAACTGGAAATGCTAGTGGTGTTAGTGGTTCTATGAAAACACCCGAACAACAGGCACATAATCTTATGTCTTTCAGTGTTAGCCCAGCATCTATTACTTTAGCCCCTGGAGAAAGTAAGACTGTTACTGTTTCTGATATTGTTCCTCCAGATGGAGCTGGACAATCATTTTCTTGGTATCCTAACAGCCTTGGATATGTAACAATGTCAGGCTCTGGTAGTTCATGTACTATTACAGCCACAAAAGGCGACAATGAGGGAACAATTACTCCAACGTGTAGATCGGCTAATGGAATTGTAGTAAGTTTCAGTGTTACAATTCAACTTTCTCCTGCTCAAAAGAAAGCTAAGTCATTAGGATTAAAATTCCACACAGGAACTCCTTATACTCAAGCTCAGCTTAAAAGCTGGTCTCCTCTAAATAATTATTTAGCCAGTAAGGGTTATGATGTTGTACACAATCCAGGCCCAATGGGAGACCTTGGTAGAAAACTCGGAGTAATTACTAGCAAAAACTCTAAGAAGGGTAAAGAATTTTATTTAGCTAAGGGGAAAACATATACTCAAGCTCAATCAAATAAAATCTTAAAAGCTCTGAAAAATGCAGGTGTAAGAAACGGTGGTGTCATTGATGATGTAATACCAATTTCTAAACTTAATGGTGTAATCCAAAGTAATCATGATCACGGTATTGCTACTGTCCGTAGAGACGAAATCTTACTGAAGCCAGAAACATCTGATGTGCTAAAACAAGCTGTTAAGATTTCTGAATCAGTTGTTAAAGCCTCTAAGACAAAAGATATTATGACTGGTACTGGAGACTTCTCTTCTTATTATGATGCATTGATCAAAGTAGAATCTGGAGGCATGGTTGATAAGAGTGTTCTGAATGATCTTAAGGTTGTTGCAAAACAGGTTTATGATCAAGAGCAAGCTAACAAACTAAAAGAATATCACAAAATTGGTCGTAAACCTACGATCGGTAAATAATGTAGAGCCTATGTGAAAGCATGGGCTCTTTTTAAAATTGGAGGAAATTATGGAAATTAATTTATTATTATTACTTGTTATTGGAATTTTATTAATCGGAGTTATGCGAATGAAATACAGGAATAGACTGTATTCAATTTCACTGGGAGCTCTGATGAACTATATGGATGATGAAGGATTAACTCCTTTTGATGAGCTGACTCCTAAAATGAAGTCTATGTACATTAAGGAAGAAATTGCTTCTATGAGGGATGGAAATTTATTATAAAAGTAAAGAAAAAGACACCCACTGTAAATAGTGAGTGTCTTCTCTCATGGGTGAATTTGTTTAATTAAATTCACAGTGATGATTGGATTAACCCGTTAAAGGGAAGATTCCCAATCGGGATAAGTGCAAAGTATTAATCTCCTTGTAACCTCCTTTTACTATCCTTTAATCATCATTCAAATTCCTGTAAGATGCCCATTCTTACTGAATTTGGTTTGAAGTGGCTAAGCTCATGTCTTAACTTTACTTGTCAATATCATCATAGCACATATCGTGAATTGATTCAATTATTTTTTAAAGCAGCAGGTTTTGTATTATCTTCGCCTAATCTATTACGTGGGTTTTCTTTCTAGTATCCGGCACACCAATTGGGCAAAAAAGGTATGTAGATATTATGAGTCAAATACAAAAATCTTTTGCTTCCGTACAACTATGTATCATCTTTTGTTACTGGAGTACAGTTAATACGAGTGAGGCTATGCTAGCAATATCCGCAGCCACACTAATCACGACAAGTAATGTTCTTAGCACTCGACATGCCCCTTCCTACCACATATCCTTCAAGGCATCGTATATAAATACGAATAATGTCATTATATGACAATAACTTCCAAAAGTAAAGGTTAAAAAACAAGTTTGTACATCTTACAGGATAATTTTTTAGAAAGGAGACTTTATGTATTCAAATGCAGTAAGTTTTACTTATAACAATAAAAGTCTATCGGACTTTTCACATAAAATGATCATTGGATATCTTGACAAATCCGAAGATTCATTCAGTCTTGATAGAGAGATCGTAAACGGTTCAACTACTATGAATCGTAACATCTATCATGCCTATAATACAAAATATTCAGGAAAACTTGGATTCCAGATTACTCTTCTTCATGAAGATCAGAAACGATTTACTGAAAATGAAGTATCTGAAGTTACTAGGTGGTTAACAAGTCCTAAGAGCTATAGAAAATTAGAGTTCTATGGTTGTGATGGTAGCAAGAATGATGTCATTTATTATGCCATTGTTACTAAGGTCACTCCTGCTCTTGCTGGAGGAATTGCTGGTTTAAAAGTTGACTTCGAGTGTAATGCACCATATGGATTTGTAGAAAAAGAAAGTAATTTATTTGACCTAACAAACAAACTAGAAACACCTAATCATAATGGATCTTTAGTTCTTGATTGTGGATCAGATGAGCTGGAACAATATGTTTATCCTATTATTGAAGTTGAAAGCCCTGAGCTTTGGACAGATCTTCAAATCACAAATCATTCAGACAATAACAGTACAATGCACTTATGGGATACGAAAGGTACTTATGAGATCAATTGTCAGCATCAAGTTATTAAGCTGAATGGAAAAGGAATTGTATTATCAAATGTGTTCAAGATGGACACTGTACAAAAATTATATTGGCTACGACTTGTCCCGGGAGAAAATCGGATTGAAATTACAGGTCGTTGCAAAATAAAAATCAAGTGGCTCGAACCTAAGAAGGTTGGAGCTTTTTAAATTCAGAAAGGAGGCGTGAGAGTGAATTGGAATTTATAAAAGACATTTTCAATCATACAGAGCCCTATGATTTTTATCTGGTGAATCCAGAAGGCAAGGCAATTTGCGCCTTGAATAGCATTGACACTTCTACTACTTCTCTCACTGCTACTCTTAATGACAGATGGGAATTGAGTTTTAGTGTAGAAAAGTATATTGATGTTAATAATGATGCAAATTTTGTCTTATCAAATGGATATGGATATTTAGATAAGGGAATGGAAATTTATATAGATCGTATCGGATACTTTGTGATCACTGAGGTCTCAAGTGTTCAGTTTGATGGATATTCAGAGATGAAGACTGTCAAAGCTGAGTCTTGTGATGTTGAGCTCGAGAATAAAGATTTAGTTACTTTCTATGTTAATACAGGAAAAACAGGAAGTAAAGAATATACTGCTGATGGGAATGTTATCGAAGATAAATTAACAGGTAATAAAATCTTAAAGCGCTATGTTGCTTTATATGATCCCAATAATCGTCAGTTAAGTTTATTAGATTTAGTTCTTGAAAACTTGCCGGGGTGGTCTGTTGGACATGTCGATGAATCTTATATTGATGAAGAGGGAAATACCAAATGGCTTATTCCTTATAAGAGACAAAATGAGAACGGAGAAGATGAATGGTTTTTCGTAAGAGGTACATTTGAAGAAGAGTCTATTAATGTTTATGCTTTCTTAACTCAGAAAGTAGCACAGGCTTATAGATGCGTGTTCACATTTGACATATTAAATAGGAAGATCAATTGTTATCATATCAGTCAACTTGGTAAGGACACGGGTATTTCTTTAAGTACAACAAACTATATTGATTCTTTAAGTGTAACCGGTGCAACAAATGATGTCTATACACAGTTTAATGTGGCCGGTGGAGAGAATCTTGATATTAAATATGTAAACTTTGGTGAAATTACCATTGATAATTTATCATACGTTCTTAAAGAACCATTGGTTTCTAAGGATCTAATTGACAAATATGAAGCTTATTTGAAATATAGAGGAACACATTGGGATAGCACCAAGAATGAAAAAGTAACTTATACTCTTGACGATGGAACTTCAAAAGAAATGACTCGTAGAGAGTATTATTCTTATCTCACTAGAATGTGGGGCAAATATAAGAAAGTTGCTGATGAAATTAAGAATCGTGTTCCTAATGATGGTTTAAAAACTGATTGGGATACATTCAAGGAAGATGAACTTCAGAAGCAACTTGACATCTATATAGATGCTGTTAATTTCATTTTACTAGAGTATGGATATGCTAAAAAGAATGAGAATGGTGAGCCGATTAAGAAAGAAGATGGAACATATGAAACGATCTTAACTGGAGATGATCTGAAAGCCCAAATGATCAAAGATATGTGCTGGTATTCTTATACTGCTTATGTGGACAATGTCATTCCAAATATTAAGATTGCAATAGCTAATATTCCTAAGCAAGATGAAGACAAAATAAAGCCAATTGATAAGTGGGAAACTACATGGGAATTGTTTGGTGTTGACGAGCTGAAAGTTCGTATCAAGATGTATCAGAATTCTATTGACACTCTTGTAAAAGAAGGATATGACAAGCCATATGATGTTTCTGATAATAAGACAGATTACTATAAAGAATATCAGGAGTATGTTCAGAAATTAGCTGATGCAAAAGCCGCTCTTGAAGAAAGGGAAAAAGAATATAAAGAGGCAAGTGATAAAGTTCAGGGATACTTAGATAAACGAACTGAAGCACATGATGATTGTAGCCTAAAGAAGAATCCAGACTTTAATTTTATTGACAAAGATGGAAATCTTAACTCAGAGGGCCAGACAATTCTCAAATTATATGTATCAACTGATTATGTAAATGAGAATTATTTGATCACAACTCTTGATGATATCGAAACTTATGTTGATCGAGCTGAAGATTTATATCAGGCTGCAGTTAAGGAATTATCTTCACAGGCCCAGCCACAATATATCTACTCTCCTCAGATTGAGAATTTATTGTGTGATGAGAACTTCTCTCCTTATTTAGATCAATTGGTTCTTGGGGATTATATCTGGTTAGAAATTGACGATGGAAATGAATTCGGTGGTCATGGTAATTTAGAGAAATTCAGATTGTACACTTTTAGTTTCAATCCTAAAGACCCATCTGAAAAGTTTGAAATTTCATTTACCAATATGATCAAATCTCAAGCAAAACGAGATGATGAAGTATTCTTATTAAACTCTTCTACAAAGAATAACAGAAATTCTATCACTTCTACTGCTTACACTGGAGTTGATGAAAGTATCAATGCAATTCTTACTCCAGAGCTTCTTAAAGCAATCACGGGACAATTAACTACATCTGTTGGTTTTGGTAATGCTGTTGGAAATATGGTTGAGTATATTAATAGTCAACCTAACAGTGTTTTAAATATTACAGCAAATCAAACAAATGTTAAGAAAATTGTTGGTACTGAAGCTGAGTTTGAGAAGTTCTTTTCAAAGTATATTGATGCCGATTATATTAACGCAAGAGTTGTTATTGCTAATGTTGGTGAGTTTAAGAATTTAACAACTGAAGTAGCAAACATTAAAAGTGCAATCATCGGTGCTTCTTCCACAGAAACAGGTATTGTATTCAATCTATCCTCAGCAAACGCAAAGTTCGACTCCGCATGGATCATTAATGGTATTGCAGGCAAAATGACTATCGGTGACTTAGCCGCAGGCGATATTACAATCTCTGATACCATGCGTATTCTTTCAGAGAACGGCAACTTCATTATGAATGGAAGTGCTATGCAATTCTTAGATAAAGAAGGAAATGTAGGCATCCAGATTGGTTATGATACAGAGAAAAATCCAAGCATTATTATCAAAGACGATAAAGGTGCAACGATCATGACAAGCCAAGGTATTACGAAAGATGCGATTGCTGATGGTTTGATTGTAAATAATATGCTTGGAGATAAATCGGTTTCAAAAGATAAATTAAGCTTTTCTACTGTTGAGGCGAACGCACAAGGCGGTATTGATATTACACAGATTTATGATGGTAAAGGCGGTTTGTGGGGAGTTGAGTATACGACCTTTAAGGAAAGTGTGAACAGCACACTGGATGATTTTGATTCTCAAATGACTGAGATGGGTTATAACATCATTCTTACTTCTTCTACAGGAGCAAGACTTGGTGTAGACGGAACATCTACATTAAGCATCACACTCACCAAAAATGGTACGGATGTAACAAACGATTGGTCAGAAGATCACTTTGAATGGTGTAGAAAATCATCTGATACAGACGGAGATACTTATTGGAATGAACAACACTCTGGTATGAAAAGTGTTGTTGTAAATAGACAAGATATTATGAATGGAGCGACTTTTGGTTGCTCTTTTGTTGTTGATGGAGAAACATTAGCAACTACTTTAGATTAAGGAGGAAAATTATATGGGAAAAGTGCTTGCCTATGGCGAGATTACAATTACAGACCTGACAGATGGGAAGCAGATACAAGCATATGTGACATCAAATCAACCAAATTTTGTATCATATGATCCCAATGCAACTACAAAATATAATCCTGATTGGTCAGTAAGTAAATTAACACTTACTCCAGTCATTTTTATTGACAATAAACAGGTATCACTTACTCAGACTGGTTTAAGTATTACTTGGCAGAGAAAAGTTGGATCTGCTGCATCTACAGACATTGTTACAGGAGAAAGTGTATCCAGTGGAGTGTTAAGCGTTAGCAAGAGTATGTTGGTACCAAATAGCTCAGAGATGATCACTTATATTTGTAGTATTGCTTATACTGATCCAGACACTCAGATCAAAGCAGAAACAAGATGTCAGATGTCATTTTCTCTAGTAAAACAAGCTACCGAATTATCCGATTGTAGTATTACTGGAGATACTACATTTAAATACAATGGAGATGGAGCAATTACCTCTGCTTCTTCTATTACATTAACTGCTGTATTGACGAACACTTCTGTAAAGCAATGGCAGTATAAAAAATCAGATGGGTCATTTGCTGCTTACCCTAGTGCTAGTACAACTACTACTCTTACTGTGAACCATAATGATGCAGTGTTTGTAAACGATGTAGCAGTCATTAGATTACTTACCAATGACGATAATGTATATGATATTCATCAGATTGTTAAACTAAGAGATGGAGCTGCGGGTAAAGATGTTTATAGTTGTGTGTTAAGCAATGATACACAATCTGTGCCTTGTAACGCCAATGGCGGATTATATAGTTCATCTCTTACAGGTGCTGATACTACAATTACTATCTACAAAGGTGGAGTTGACGACTCAGCAAACTGGACTATCAAAGCTACTCCAAGTAATGGTATCACAGGTACATGGGATGGAGACACAAGAAAATATACTGTTACAGGAATTACTGTTGATTCTGGCTATGTTGAATTTGTATGTACTAAATCAGGTCAGGCAAATATTACAAAAAGATTTTCTTTAAATAAAGACAGATCTGGTAGTGATGCAACTATTTATCAGGTAACAGCTGAAAGTAATATTCTTAAACTAAATGCTTCTAATGTACTTAGCCCAGCACAGGCTAAGTTCAGTGCCTATAAGAGAATTGGAAATACTACAGCTGCAACAGCTTATTCTGGTAGATTTAAAATCTCTGAAAGCACAGATGGAAATACGTATACAGTGAAATACACATCAAGTTCTGATCAAACTAGAGTTGACTATACACCTTCTAGTACGGCTATTAAGACAATCAAAGCAGAATTATATGCTTCTGGCGGTACAACTACATTATTGGATACTCAGACCGTAACAATTATTGCGGATGGTAAAAATGGTGGGAATGGTAAAGATGGTACTTCTGCTGTAAGTACAGTTCTTGGAAATTACAGCGAAGTAATTCCTTGCAACCCTAATGGAACTGCCAGTGCAGCTAAAGATATTACAATTCCATATTCTTGCTATAAAGGGACAACAAGAATTGCAGGTAAGGCTACTGTAGGAACATTACCAAGTGGAATAACTGTAAAATCCAATACAGATGCAACTGCTTCTGCTGAAGGATCAATTATTTTAACTGTTGCGAATGGAGCTTCTTTAGCAAATGCCATGAGTGGAGATATTACTATTTCTATAGTTGCAGCAGGATTAACATCTACGCATAAATTTAATTGGAGCAAAAATACGAAAGCTACGAATGGTGTAAATGCTGTATTGTTTCAGGCTTATGCTCCTAATGGAAGCCATATCATTAATGACAGTAACACCGTTTTACTACAAACGACATTAACAAATGGTACAACTACTGTCACTTCTGGTGTTACATATCAATGGAGCAAATATGTTAGCGGAGCATACCAAAATATCGCAAATGCTACATCTGCGAATTTAACAGTAACGCCCAGCATGGTAGATTCTGTTGCTTCGTTCAGATGCAATGCTGTTTATGGTGGTAAGACATATTCTGCATATGTCAGTGTTATTGATCAGAGTGATCCATGTTCAATTAATGTATTGAGTTCTTTAGGGGATCAATTGATTAATGGACAGGGTGCAGGTGCTTTATATGTAATCGTTACAAGAAACGGAAAAGAAATTGATACATTGAAATCTACAACATTCTCTACTTCTGCTCCTGCAAAGCCTGCGAGTGGGGATTTTTATTATAAGGTAGATGCTTCTGCTAAAACAGTTACTTTAATGAAATATAATGGAACAGCTTGGTCAGCAGCTGCTGGTAACGATCTTCCAAAATATACTTACAACTGGACTCGAAGAGATAAAAAAGGAGTGGAATTGGACACAGCTTCTAATTATGCATCTGGAAAAGCAATTTTCTTAGATTCATCTGTCGTAAATGGGAAAATGATCTTCGGCTGCGAAGTCGTTGATGATAGTGAATAGGCAATAATGTCAGGGCGTACATTATTGTCTTTTTTAATGTACGCCTAATTATCGTTAAGGAGGAAATATTTGAATGGGTAAAACTTTAGGCTATGGTGAGATTACTGTTGCTAATATGACAGAACCATTTACAGTCATGTTAACAAACGAAGCACAGCAATTTGCCACAGATTCAAATAGAAAAGTAACTTCCGCACAAAGTTACTATACAGACATTATTGTTATTCGTGGTAGCCAGGAACGGACTGATTACACGATTGGAAATATTACTTCTGGCAGTGGGATTACTGTCAGTAAAAACAGTAAAAGAGTTACATTTAGTGTGAGTGCTGGTACTACTATCGGTGCCGATGCAGGAGTAATTGAGATTCCTATTACGCTTGATGGGCAGACTGTTAAGAAACAGTTTTCTTGGAGTTGTGGGAAACAAGGACCTCAAGGTGTTAAGGGACAAGACGGACAGACCCCACATGTACATATTGCCTACGCAAATATTACGTTTCTTTGTAGTGAAAATTATCGTTTTACATTAACAGAAAGCACATTGGTTAGATTTGGGAAAAATGATAAATGGGTTTACAAAACTCTTGAAGTAGGAACTTATACTGCAAACTCAACAACTTTTGGTAGTGATCCATTGGTTGGAACTGTTAAACAGGTAGATAAAATTATTGATTTTTCTATTGTTGATAGTACAAACAAAACGCACATGGGACAATATGCAGATTTTATAGAAAGCAACTCAAGTGATCCGTCTAAATATACGTGGGTATTGACAAAGGGAGCAACTGGCGACAAGGGAATTGATGGTGAGAAGTTTAGTTGGAATCTTCTTCAAGATAGCTCATTCCCCGTTGGTACAAAAAAATGGAATCTTGCTAGTGGTTTTAGTGTTGATACAGAAAACAAATACAATGGATATAATTCAATTAAAATTGCAAACCAAAGCTCAGTAAGATTAGATGTTCCACCTATATACTTTGCGGATTATAACATTGGAGAAGATCTATATTTAACATTCTGGGTTATGTGCCCCGATGTTAGTAAAATTACAACCAATAATGTGGACACATGGATTGGATTTAGACAAGGTCACGACTATAAACCTGTCGCTTCAATCAATAAACAAATTACAAAAGCAGATTTTGAAGCTGCTGGCAATGGAAATTGGTTTAAGGTAAGTATTTCTGGTAATTGCACAGATGAAACTGCTACAACTTGTACTTTTATGTTGCAGACTAATAACTCTCCTGCTGTTTTCTATGTCGCATGTCCAATGTTATCAAGGAACAATGTAGAAGTTCCATATGCACCTCATCCAGAAGACTTAGAAGGTCGTGGAGTTTCCGAAACAGTTCAGTATTACTTAGCAACATCTCAAGCTTCGGGAGTAACTTCTTCTACTTCTGGTTGGAGTATAGATATCACTACTCAAAAACTCACTACTGATAAAAAATATTTATGGAATTGTTATCAGACCAAGTATAGTGATGGTACAAGTGAACCTATTAGTACACCTAAGGTTATTGGTGTATATGGTGATAAAGGACAAAAAGGTGACAATGCCAAAAACCTCTCTATCACACCTTCATCTCAATACTTTAAGTCTACGGACGGTGGCAAAACATTCGCACCGAACACAATTACAATCAAACCTACAATTCAAGGAGAAATCAGCTTTGGCAAATGGCAATACAGCATTGATGGCGGAGTTAGCTTCGCAGATGTTGTAAGTGGACAGAAAGGATTAACGATCAGTAACAATGTATTGAGTGTTAGCAAAGATAGTAGCTTATATAGTGATGCAGTTACTATGGTTACTTTCCGAGCTGTTGCTAATGATAGTAGTTTTTATGATACATGTAGTATTGCTAAGATTTATGATGTGAGTGATATTGGTGATGGTAGGAATTTACTAACTGGAGTTTCTTCTTATACTAAAGATACCCCTTTTGAAAAGACTGATTCAAGAGCCGATGGGTGGATTGTATACCAAGATATTATCACTTCCATTGAACTCGAAGCTGGCAAAAAATATGTACTACAAGCAAAAACTGATGGAAATTGGGCTGCGAACCATGACACAAGCGGACAAGATCCATCTAAGAAACTGGTAACACTATGGTTGTGTAGTGATAAAACGAATGACTTTTTTGATATGCGAAAAGGATATGTTATATTTACTCCAACCGTTACAGCCAAATATAAATTAAGAGTTAATCAATATTCGAACGGAACAGATGCTTATACTATCCATTTGTGGGATATTAAACTTGAAAAAGGTTCTTCTCCTACTGGTTGGACGCCAGCCCCTGAGGACGTTCAAACAGCGATTTTATCTACCAAATCAGAGATATCTGACGTAAGTTTAAAGGTGGATAACAACAAGCAAGCCATTGAACAAAGAGTGGAAAAGACTACTTATGAGCGAGAGTTAACATTAGTTAAGGGTGATATTAGCAAAGCGAATGAAGGACTGAATAAGTGGAGATATGAGATTTATCCTAAGAGTTTGTTTGCAAGTGAATATCAAGGCAAGAGTACAATGGATGTATTCGCTAAGAATACAAATCTTACACCTAGTCAGAGTGTATTAATTAATGACACGGATTTAAGTATTGCTTGGAACTATGATAATAACTATATTGGCTATGCTCTTACTTTTGTAAAATTCTCTGCTGCTAAAAGTGTTGCAATTACATTCGCACATGATGATGGAGCACATATTTATTTGAACGGTAAGTTGATCGGTGGTAGTGACGCTTACAATCGAACAGGTGAATCTTTGACGTTGGGATTTGTAAAAGGGTGGAACTGTATCGAAGTTGTTGTAAATGAAGGTGCTTCTACAGAAGGATTTAAATTAGGTACAACTATTTCTGCTCTTTCAGAATGCCAGTTAATGAACTGCTATTATGGTACTCCTGTTGCAAGACAATCACATATTACAAATCAGTTAGTAGAAAACACGATTAATCTTGAGGGTGTTAGTGGCAAAGTCCAGAAAGTTATGACTACTGTTGGAAACTCTGGCAATATTGATGAGTTCGTAAATAATTATTCTACTTGGAAGACAAGTGTAGATAAGATTGAAACTAGAGTTGGTCAGACTTATGTAACCAAGAGTGACTTCGATGGACTTGAGATTGGTGGGAGAAATTTAATCTTAAATAGTGCTTTCAAGAATGGACGCAAAGAATGGTCTGATTGGGGGAATCCTACCACTAGAGAAATAGTTTCTTCCAACGGTAAAATGTGGGCACATATTGTTGGTAATAAACAAAATTATCAAGGATTTAATCAATGGACGCCAGCAGGCAGCATTAAAGAAGGAGATCATATCACTTTTAGTGCAAGAATTAAAGGCAGTGCAGCGAATCAAAAATTTAGTGTTGGGATTCATTGGATCAATAGTGGCAATATAATAATTAGTCAAGACTGGCATGTTTTTACAGTTGACACAACTGAAAACATTTATACGTGGACTATTGATGCAAAAGGAAGTGGTTGCAATAAATTAAACTTAATGGTTGGGGTATCTGATACTTCTGCTTCTTACAATGTTTATTTTACTGAAATTATGGTTGAGAAAGGTAACAAAGCCACAGATTGGACTCCTGCTCCTGAAGATGATGAGATCAACGGTCAAAACTTGGTTAGTAATTTGCCTAGTAATTGGGAGCGAGGAACATTTCAAGATGGTAAAACAAATGTAGGTTGCGATTATGATACTAATAAGGCTTTTATGACAACAAGAATACGTGTTAAGGAATTAGTCCCTGTATCTGGAACAATTACAATTTCAAATGCCTATAGCAATCAATCTAAGAAACCAGTTCAACTTTTTATTACCGCTTTTGATGTTAATAAAAAATGGTTAGGGGCTGGTTATGTTGGTACAGATTGGAGTGATTTTCCAAAGATTGTTGATGTAAAAGATGCTAAATACATTGCTGTAATTGTAAAGTATAAAGACGATTCAGCCATCACACCTTCCGACATTTCGCAAATCTGCTTAAAGATCGAACGTGGTACTTCTGCTACACCTTTCACATTGGCACCAGAAGATGTAAATGGAAAGATCGTAAATGTAGAAACTATTGCTAATCAGACTGCTAAGAAGTTTGAGTGGATTGTTAAGGGTGGAGATAAATCATCTAGCATGGTGCTTACAGATGATTTTTTGAATATTGTTGCTAATAAGATAAATTTGAAAGGGAAAGTTACTTTTGAGAGTTTAAGCAGCGATGCCAAGAGTGAGATTGGAAAAGTGGCACAGAGCAAAGTTGATGGTTTAGAGGTTGGTGGTAGGAATTTAGCAAGGGGGACATCCAATGAATATAGTACGCCATATACATATTTTAATGGTAGTGCTAATACCTGTTTTGATATTGGACGAGTTTATTTGGACGATCTAAAAGCAGGCGATAGGATAACAGTTCATATGTATATTAAATATGATAATCTTGTAGCAGCAAGCGGGAAAACAATACAAATATGGTTGCAAGGATCAGGAAATGTTACGCTTTGGAACGGCGGGAGTTTTCCATCAACTCTCAGACCGACATTTTCTGGGAGCGGAGTATATGAACTTCTATATTCTGCCGTACTTGATAAATATCACGTACAAAACGAATATTGGAATTGTGGTATTAGAACTGATTATATCCAAAGTGGATCAGTACAGGTAAAGAGCTTTAAAGTTGAAAAAGGCAATAAAGCAACCGATTGGACTCCAGCTCCTGAAGACTATCTTCCACAAGTAGATCTTGTATCAAATTGGACAACTAATACTACATGGATTGATGGCGGTAAAATTTACACTGGTTCTATTACAGCAGATAAAATCGCAACAGATGCTATTCGTTCTAAGAATTATGTAGCTAATTCGACAGGATCATTCTTAAATCTTAAGGATGGTAGTTTTGATAGTAAGTATTTGAAGTGGGATGCTAGTGGAAATATCACAGCAAAAGGCGGAACAATCGGTAAATACAAAATTACCGACCAATGGCTCATCACTGGAAGTGGTTCTACGTGTACTGGTATCGGCGGTAATCAAGCGTTTTGGGCAGGTGCAGAGAGTAGTGATTCAGCTCCGTTTAGGGTTGGATATGATGGAAGTTTAGTGTCTATAAAGGGTAAGATCGGAAAATTTAATCTTGCGAATGCCCTATATGTAAAAAATAATGAAATGTTTACAATAGGTTCTAATAGTGCAAAAAAAATATTTGGACAAAATAACGATGGAGACATCTATCTTGGCGAAGATGGCATTTCTACTTCTGCTTGGAACACTGGAGAAACATATATTGGAGACAGTGGGACTATTAAAGCAGACATAACAAGTAGCAATGGAATTTGTTTAACTGGCGGTATGATCAAAGCCTATTATTCAAGTTACTGTAAAGATTATCCAAATGCTGATAACACTTGCGTTGGGACACTGATAGGAGCTGGCAGTATTGTTTTCACTTCTTACAACGAAGATGGTGTTGTTAATAGCATAGGTACGCTTATTAAGTCTAATGAAATCACAACTGAGCGATTTGTTGCATCTTCAATTACAGTAAAAAATGGTGGATTGATTGAAACCGCAGGAACCGTTTATGGCGGAAGAGAAATCCAGTGTGGTGGCGATCAAGTACGTATTATAAGCGGTAATATCGGTTGTATGCTCAGAAATGATAGTGCCGATTTTTATATTTTACGCACCAATTCTGGCGATCCTTATGGTGGTTGGACAAATGACAGACCATTTAGAATTAACTGGGCAAGTAACGATATTACATGTGGGCATAACCTAACGGCAAACGACCTTATTGCGAACTCTTGGCTTTATTGTTCAGAAGTGCATAGCTCTGGTGCAGTTGTCATTGGTTCCGATAGTGAATCATTCTACTGGGCGCATGGATTCCAAATTGCCAGAGGAACTTCATGGGGCGGTGTATGTATCGGAGATGATAGTCAACAACTACGTTTATATGGGTCTTCAATTTGGGCATCACACGGTATATCTACTTCAGATGAAAATCTTAAAGAAAACTTTACAACTCTTGACCAATACGAAGATTTCTATATGAATTTAAATCCTATAGGCTTCAATTACATCGGAGATTACGATGGTAAGAAAACTCATTTTGGGTTTGGTGCTCATAAAACAGAGGATGTCTTAGAATCCGAAGGATATGATGCTGATGAGTTTGCAGTCGTAACACATAGACCACTCGTACAGGAAGATCTTGAAAAGCGTTTTGGCAAAGATGTCGAAGTTGATATTGAAACAGAATATGGTGTTTCCTATACAGAATTTATTGCATTAAATACTCATATGATTCAAAAGACAAGAAAAGAATTAGAAACACTCAAACAAGAAAAAGCCGATTTAGAATCAAGGCTTGCCGAACTTGAAGAAAAATTTGCAAAACTCAACTTATAAAACTAAATAACATAACATACACAGGGCAGTTTTCGGGCTGCTCTTTTTGTATGCCCAAAAACAGAAAGAAAGGTGAAATACATATGGTATACACAGTGAAGTTAGATAACGCTGAAGACAAAGTGTTTAATCTGATGCAGTTTAATTCTATGACGTTTGACATGGAATGTAAGCTCGTTGTTTGCACAGATGATCTAAAAGCAGTTAAATCAGCATTTACAAACTTTAAAGAGCTAGACATCTACAGAGATGATGTGCAGATTGCAACTTATACATGCTTTAACAACTATAAGGAAATCTCTTTACAGCAGGGATTATATAACAACACAAATGGAGAATGGGAAGATGCACTGATCGTATCTCTTACAAGAGCAAATATCGTAGAACAAGTGCAGCGACTTGATGAAAAAGTCAATCAGGTCGTTGATATTAACACACTGACTCTTGATGAGTACAAGAACTATTTACAGGAGAAAAACAAAACTGCTCTCGCTGAGTTCTTAGCAGGTCAGAGCGTGGAATTCAATGGCAAGCCTTATGGAGTTAGCGAGGAAGATCAGAATGAAATGGCTCTGAACTTTATGCAGTATCAGGCTCTTACTGCCGCTGGTCAGCAAGTAGTTCTTGAATGGCATAGTAAAAAGAGTGCGTGTGAGACATTTACTGCTGAGGAATTTGTGCAGTTAACAGCAATGATCAAAGCGTTTATCTATCCTTATTTCCAACAAATGAACGTAATTAAACAGCAGATTTTCAGTTCTTCTAGCAAAGAGGAATTAGACAAGATTGAAATCAAATATGAAGTGATTCCTGTGCAGTCAACAGAACCTGCTACCACTTCAGAAGGAACGGATTCAACTACGACTGACAAGACAGATGAAACAGGAAAAGATTCAGTTACAACTGAAGAATAATTAGTTTAAAAGAGAAAAGGAGAATTTTAATATGGAAATGACAAATATGCAGGCAGATATGATCTTAGGACAGTTAAATACAATTTATGGGTCATTGACAAAGAGTGCTGAACCAGCCCCTTGTACTTTAACATTTGGACTTGCTAAGACAATTAGAAAGTGCCAGACAGAGCTGAAAGAATATTTTGAAGAGAAACAAAAACTATTACAGAAATATGATATTACAACCGATGCTCAGATCAATGGTACAGAAAATGGGCAGAAATTCTTAGCTGAGTTTAATCCTTTAAGTATGGAAACCTCAGAAATTGAGTTTCACAAATTGAGAATGACATTCGATGAATTGTGTGATGTTATGGAAAACTACTCTGGTGCAATGGTTGGAGATCCTATGATTTTACAGCTTATTTGTAAAGACGAAAGTGAGAACGAAGATCAAAAAGAAGGTGAATAGATATGCTGCATGTAAAGAAATCATGTAAATATCTCATCCTGTTTCTGATTGGGGCGTTCGCATACTGCGGTATTGAGATCATCTGGCGAGGATACACACACTGGACAATGGGAGTGTTAGGTGGCGTTTGTTTTATTGATATTGGATTAATTAATAACAGTCGCTTCTTCTACCATCTTATGCCCTTTCGTGAGCAAATGGTTCTTGGAGGATTGATTGTTACCGTAATGGAATTCATTGCAGGATGTGTTTTAAATTTATGGCTAGGCTTAGGCATTTGGGATTACTCTCAGATGCCTTTTAATCTGTGTGGACAGATTTGCTTACCTTATACAATCTTATGGATTCTATTGAGTGCAGTGTGCATCGTTGCAGATGATTGGCTGAGATATTTAATGAAAATGAATGGAAAACCAGAATATGTATGGTGATTTTAGTTGAGAAAGAGGAGTGATTTTATGTATTAGGAAGGTAAAAGACAATGATAGAAAATTGGAATATTATATTTAACTTCTTATCTCAAAATGGAGCTGCATTGATAGTATTTATCTTTGCAGTTCTTTTGTTTGCAGATAAATTTTTTGATGTTACTTCTAAACTAAATGAGAAGTTTGGTTTTGAAACCAGAGCTTCACTAGAAAAGAAACATCAAAAAGAAGTTATCGAACAGCAACGCTTAATGATAGATAAGCATACAGAAACTTTGGATAAGTTAACACAGATTTTGGATAATCAGAACAAAGATATTCAAGTTATTAAAGATATGATGAGAGAACAGGCTGCGTTATTAACAGCCCAAAAAGTAAGTATGGAACGATTATTTGCTCATACTGCTGAGTTAGCTCAAAAATTAGACGATGCCTGTGTGATGGATGTTGCTTTATCTGACGGAGTTGCTGCAATGCTCAGAGATAGAATCAAACAAGCCCATAGATATTATAAACAAAAGGGATGTATTTCCCCTACGGGACTTGAAAATATCAATGCCATTTACAAAGTGTATCACGATCAATTACATCAAAATGGCGTTGGAGAAAAAATGTATAACGAGATTAAAGCATTGCCCATTAAAGATGAAGAATCATTTTGATGGGTCTTTTTTAATTGCAAAGGAGGATTGCATTATGAACAAATTTAAAGAATTTTTAGCAAGCATTAATTGGTCTGAGGTTAAACCACATACTGTTGTGAGCTTAATCTTACAGATTTTTTCTTGGATTAATATGGGACTTTTAGCTGTAGGTAAGCCAGTGATTGATGTGCATGAAGATGTGATTAATCAAATTGTTGGTATTGCGTTTGTAATCGTTCCATCTCTGTATGGAGATTGGAAAAACCATAGCTTTACTTGGACGGCTCAGTTTGCGGATGAAGTTGCTTATGCTCTGAGAGACGGTAGATTAACCCTTGAAGAGGCTGAGGAAATTAAGAATAAGATTGGTAAGAAAGACGTGATCGTAAAAGTTGATAAGGATTTATTTGAAAAAGAATTAGATGATGTCGCAGAGGGTAAAGAGTCTGACGATATTGTTGGGTAATTTGCTAAGTGGGTAATTAGTAATTGAATAATTAGTTGTTTGAGCAGTTGCTGTTATGGTGACTGCTCTTTTTAGATAAAAGAAAGGAAGTTTGATATTTATGGCATTAAAATTTAAAACATTAAAATGTAACTCTGACAACTATGGTGCCAAGAGAAGCTTAAAAGATATTAAATGGATTGTAATTCATTACACGGGCAACAAAGGGGACACTAGCGAAGCAAATTGTAAATACTTCCAGTCTCCAAATAGGAATGCAAGCGCACATGTATTTGTTGATGGTGGAGATTATGTATATAAGTCTGTTCCATTATCTAACGTGGCATGGAGTGTTGGTAAATTATATGAAAGAAAATATGCTGTTGATTGGGGCAAATGCACAAATGCAAACAGTTTGAATATCGAGATGTGTAATTCTGTTGGTAAAGTGCCTAATGGTGTGTATAAGCAAACTGTTGAATTGACAAAATATTATATGAAGAAATATGGAGTCCCTGTTTCTCATATTACCACGCATTTTCGGACTTGCGGAAAAATTTGTCCTGAACCTTGGGCTTCTCCAAATAGCAAAGGGTTTGCTAAATTCAAAGCAGACATCTCAGGTTCTACAGTAGTAAAACCAAAAGCATCTCCTTCCTCTAAGTCATACAAAGTAAAAGTAACTGCTTCTGCCCTCAATATCCGTAAGACTGCTTCTACTTCAGGGGCAAAAGTAGGATCATATAAGAAAGGGACAATAGTTACAATTAAAGCTGTCAAGAATGGTTGGGGTCAGACAAGTAAAGGTTGGATTAAACTGTCTTACACAAAGAAATGCTAAGGGATATGAAAAGAAATAAGATGGTTGCGATCAAACCAGAAAAGTTTAAGGAATTTCTGCAAGAATGGAACAAGAATCTTGTGAGTGAAGAGTTTATGGGTTCTTGCAGAAAGACTGAGGAATTATTTAAGAGACACATGAAAAAGCCATGATTGTTACCCTGTCTGGAAAATTCAAAGAATTTGTGCTAAAATCTGATCATAATCAATAAACCAATGATAAAGGAGATCAAAAAAATGCTATTATCCAGAGAGCTTTGTGAATATATGAAAGAATGTCTAAAAGACATTGATGAATTTTCGACCAAAGAATTAAAAGTATTATTAAAAAACAAAGGGGTAGCCTATGAAGATGACTACAGCATAACTGTTTTTAGTAATGCGATAGTAACATTGCGAACAGAAGGAATTATATGTAGTAGCGAAAAGGGACGCGGCTGGTATAAGGTTTTGTCTAAAAATATAAATACTAAAACAAAAGAAGATCCATTGCCAAATATAACTATTTCCGATGAAAAAGAATTAGAAGGAATACGTAAGAAAATAACATTGTTATTGAAAGATACGTATGCAGAAATTGAAGAGATATTAGATAGCGTAAAATCTTCTGATTGTGTAAGGAACCCATATACATATAATGATATTATAGGATTATTAAAGTATTTGGAAACCTTTAATTTCACAGTGGGACACGACTCTGCTGTAGGTTCTCAGAATCATGAACTCTCTGATTAGGTACAGCTATGATTGATTTGGCGATCAGTCGGTATTTTCTTTATTAGTTTTCTTTGTCAGTGATAAAGAAATATTGCTCTCTGCTGCGGAGAGGATAAAAATGAGCAGAATAAACTAGGTTTCTGTAAAGAAATCGCTCTTAATGATTGTGGCTCAGGGGAACAATCAAGTTTGTATTTTTTTTACAACGGGGCAATGTGAGGAAGCAGATTGAGCTGGCAATGAAAATTGTGTTTGTGTCCTTGCCTGAATTTAAAAAGCAAACATTATAATTTAACAAAGAAACTCTGGATAGGATATTCGGAGTATTATAAAATTTAAGGGTACATCAGATTAATTTCTGGTGTACCCTATTTTTTTACGATTTTGATACTCTACACATATCATCTATTTCATGCTCAGACAAGTATAAAGGCATCCCACATTCCCCATCGAAGAATGTTAGGATATATTCTGTAGAATCAATTCTAGCTCCATATAAGGTTGTTTTTATAGGCGTCTGAGAGTCGATTTCTGTAAGTTGTACTGTGTCACCTATATGGAATAATCCGCACTCTGTATTGAGTGTCTGAGTGCTTTCGTTGTATTCGTATATTCTCATCGTATTCCCAACTTCCTTTTTTGTTGTATATATGCTTCTTCTACTTCTGGTCTCACATGATCATAAAGTTTCTTTTGAGCTTCTGTCAGCGCCTTCATTGCATCATCACGATTATTAAATTTCCTTAATATATATAATTTATTTTTGTAATTAATTACTGGGCGGTAAGTATTATCTTTTTTATTGTGTCTAATTGAGAATGAGCCGATTTCTACTCCGAATAACTTGTTCATTAGAACACCTCCTATCTATTTAAAAACTTTGTGATTTTAATAAGTCTGCATATTCTCCGCAAATATACCATGTGTCTGACGATGGGATGTATTTTAGTATCTTTGTCTTGGTAGAGATGTTAAATCGTTCTAACACTTCTATTCTGCCTTTATAATATTCTACTTCACGTTCTTGTCTTGCTGAGTTGGTTTCTTTTCTAGTACCCTGTAGAAGTAGTTCTCTGATGTGGAATTTTTGAAGCTTACCATAAGAATCTAACATAGACATCCAAATGTCTGGTGGTGTGTCTCCTGAAATGTTTACTCTCTTGGTAGCTTTTGGAATGTTTGTTGTATTGTACATTTTATTTCACCTCTTGGATATTATAACACGAACGTGTGTTTGGTGTAAAGAGAGTTTTGATTTATGAGTATGCGAAAATATTCTTTTGATTGTTGTGTGAATTGTTTGTGTAAGAATACTTTAGTATAACCATAAAAACGCAAAAAAAATAAACCACTCGGAAGTGATTTTTATTCAAAGTTGAGGAATAATTTGTATCGCACATACAGGATTTCCTCCTTTCGACTGTCAGGGTATCAAAGGGTATCAGAACATTTGTTCTTCATACCCTTGTTAAACCCTTGAAAATACTGCGTTTGCGGTACTTCCTTCCGATGGACTAGGCGGGAATCGAACCCGCAACACTACTTCAGAACCCGCATAAATACGTGCTTTTTCGGTACTTATTTTCATTAGGGTATCAACTAGGGTATCACATTATCTGATATAATTTTGATACTACATTGTGTTTATATTTCATATCTGACACGTCATACGTGTAATTATTTTTGTTTACTTGTTCTGTATGTCCGAGCAAAGATGCAGCAATTACAGATGAAACGCCTGCTGTTCTTAATGTAGAATTTAAAGTTCTTCGAATTGCATGGATACTTTTTTCTGGTATTCCAAGTTTTCTACAACGATACCTAAGACAATGATCGATAGATGTGGCATGAATCTTTCCATCTTTATTCATGAAGATATATTCTCCAAGGAATCCATATTTCATTGAAACCTTTTTAATTTGCCCAAGAACTCTTCTGGTATCTTCACTTAATGGGAACATTCTTTGTTTCCTAGTTTTTGTTTTATCGATATAATATTTTTTTTCGGCTCTATCATATTTTTCGGATCTACGAATGATAATACAACCACCATCTTCGCTCTCAATAATATCTTCCCATTTTAAAGCAGGCAATTCTCCTATACGCATTCCTGTGTATATAGCTAATTCAACTGCATACACTTGAATATATTCTGGTTTATTAATCTTGTCTTCTTGTAATATAGTGAGAATCTTTTTCAACTCTTCTTTTGATACCGTTCTTTGCTCTGGTGTCTTTTCACTTGTGTCGCAAAATTTTAGAAAATCCTTTTGCTCTACATAGTCACAAGGATTCTCCCTAATTATTCTTTTGATACGAGCACGTTTAAATGTACCAGAGATGTATCCGATCATTCCTTTTGCTGCTTTCTCTTTTAGGTTAAGCTCTTTGATTGTTGCAATCATAAATTCGGTAATATCATCTTCTGTTACATCTCTAATATCCATAGATTCAAAATCAGTATCTTGAAAAAATCTACGATAATCCGAATCATATTTTTGAAGAGTGTTGTTACATACTCCAAATTTCCTTTGTCTTTCTCTAAAGAGTTGCCACCAATGGGAAAATTTATAATTGGTTTGATTTTCATAGTATTGAACAATCAGTTCTTCTATTTCACCTCTTGTTTTCCTTTTTCTAGGAACTCTACCTTTTTCTTCGTCAGGAAGGTAGGTATGCCATTTGCCATCCTTACTCTCCCAAATACTATATGGATGCTGCTCTAAAATTTCTTTTCTTTTATTCATATTTACTGCATCCTGTATGTGCGATAGATCAATTATACCTTGCTCAATGGCATAATTCAACATTTCACTACTCATTGATTCTGCCATGTAAAAACTCCTTTCTTGCATAAAAATAAGGAGAGTCAAACGACTCTCCCGGTTTCCTGTTACTTCTATTCAATTATTTATGCCTATATTTCAAAGCAAGACGTTCACTTGATCCTTTTCTAATAATCCAAACATCATCATGATACATGTCTTCCAGTTTAGTTTCAGAAAAGATATCAATAATATTACCTTTAACTTTACTTCCCGTATCAACAGCCCAATAAATGTCATTCCCAATAATAATCTTTGACCCTAAAGGAATTACGTCACGGTCTACGGCAACTGTATAGAATCTGCTACTTCTCACTCCAAGAGCTGTTCTGTATCCCCAGTTGTCTTCTCCGATCCAATAATAGGTAATCTTAAATCGTCCCATGTAGATTGGAGTATTCTCTCTCTTTTCTTTACGAATACGTTCTCTTCTAAGCTTCTCCTGTCGTTTCTTTTCAATAGCAATCCTCTTTTGTTCGTCTGCTTGCTTGCATTTATCATAGTGTTGATCGACATCTGTAAGTGCCTCTTGAAGCATTTCTGGATGCTTTTCATCGGCTCTACAATTCTGTAATCCTAATCCCAATGTTATGTTTGCAGTCGCCAATAATCCTAAAGCTAATAATCTCTTTCTTAAAATAAAACCACTCCTTTACTTAATCTTCATATACTGGTAACAACGGTGCCCAAGCTACAACATCTTCTGAATCAAATAAGACATTGTGCCATTCTTCTCCATCAAATCTGGCAATCTCTCTGAATCTTACGTCTCCGATCTTTACAGATACAAGAAACTCTTCTTCATAAAATACTCCTGTCAGCTCTGGCAACTTTTCTGTTACCGGTGTCCAATTAATTTCCATAAAACCCTCCTGTTTACCACCATAAGTGTCTAAAATATTTCCCAAACAAATCTAATCCTTCTTGAATTTTCTCATTGGCTTTATCAATTTCAGTTTTCCAATTTGGGTCATTAAAATCAATATCGAGCCCTACGCAATCGTCTTTCAATACTTTAAAAGAATATAACATCTTGTCTAAAATCTCATTCCACTCATCCATAGAATTAAAAATCCCGGGGAATCCAATATTTTCTTTCTTAAATTTTTTTAGTCTTGGATATACGAATTTTGCTATCGTCCAATCTAATGACCAAGTCTCTCTTGGATCAAAATATTTATTGTGCTGCTTTAACCATTTCTTCCTTTGTCTTTTATTCATGATAAAATCCTCCAATCTAAAAAAGGCCCTCCCAATCAAGGGAGAGCTGATCAAAATTTAAATTTATCTTTTCTATGTGTTTTCCTAATACCTTTGTCGAATAACCAATTATTAAAATCACACCAAGTATTTGTAATGGCATATTTGAAAGATTCGACAATACACTTTAATCTCGTTGTACCAAATATGCTTTCAAATTTGTACCATCCAATAAAATATTTAATGATTCTAATTTTAATCACCTCATTTTTTATAAAACTGCATCTTCAACACGTATGTAAAAATCCTTTTTCTTGATTTTAATATCTTTCAGAAGCTTCTTTGTCATATTAGTCCTATCAGCTACATAATCTTCTATTTCTTTCTGACGAGTATCTATAAGTTCTCTTTCCTCTACAAGATCCTGATATTTCCCCCACTCCCAATGGCTTAACTGATGGTAACAGAACATTGAATGCTTGTAACAATACCTTTTAGAGCCTGCCAAAAAGATTTTAAAACCTGCACTATAAGCATATCCTGTACAGTATGTATGAATTGGTGTCTTACTATGTAGCATAAGATCAATAAGTCCCCACATATCGTCCACACTACCACCATGAGAATTGATGTATATTTTGATTGGCTCTCTTTTAAAATCTTTTTCCTTAGAGTCTTTTGCATCATCTGCATGAATTAATTCTAATAGATAAAATTGAATATAACTCATGGACTTCTCATCTATATCATCTCCTAAAAAGATTGTTCTTGTTGTTGTGTTAATGTGGCAATTATTTTGTGTTTGTAGCATCCTTTTCTCCTTTTATATATTCTTTTGTTCTTACATTGATCCCTCTCCCACATTGGGGACAAAATATAAGGTGATCAACTTCCAGAATATCTTTATCCTTATCTAAATATTTTAAATGTTGAATATCAATATCTCCATATTGAAGCAATGCTTCACACTCAGGACATTCAACTTGCTCTGTAGCCCTTCCTTGCTTAAGGATCTTAATCATTTGATCACCTCGCTCATAACCTAAAATAGTTCTCCATCTTTCATTGCATCAGTTAAAAAAGATCCTAAATTTTTAATTGTTTCTTCGTCTAAGCTATCTGTATGAGCCAATGTAACACCTCTTGATTTGGCTGTTTCAAAGAAAATGGGATTTAAGTCATCGTAAGTTAACTGTTTAAATCTTTTCCTCTCCAGTGTTCGTGCTACGTATTTAAACTTCTGATTTTCAGATAGTACATTGCCGTACTTGAAATCTACTTGGTTAAACATATCTCTAATTCTAAATACAGGTTCTCTATTGCTGATACTTAACAAATGTATTTCAAATTCCCTGTTAGTCATATTTGATCACCTTTCCTATAATAGGACTAAAAACTTCAAGGACTGCATCAGAAAAGCTTTCAAAGGGGTTCCTTATTACCAATGCTTTTGACCCATCACTTGCGTAACAAAGAGTAGCTAAATCATCACGAATTGATTGCTTAGCTTTTGTTTTCTGCAAAATATGAGACACATATTCAAATTTTTGTTTCTCTGTTAAATTATTCCCATATCTCTTGTCCACTTGGTCGTATAGTTCTTCAATTTTATCTTTAGGACATTCGTATTCCAAAAACATTAACCAAATTCTAGCTTCTCGAATACTCATATTTTTGTTTACCCATTCTTCATTCATCCAATCACTCCTTTTAACCCCATATGGTGCTAGTGCCATCCGTCCATTGTAAGCGATCACATGTTATTGTTCCTGTACTAATAACATCATTTATACCTAAGTATGTTTCACCCCAAGGATGAGGGTAATGATGGTCGCATGTGTTTTTACAGAATTTAATTATGTAATCTTTTTTCTGTTCCTCTGTAAAAAGATTTCCATATTTTTGATTTAATTGATCAAAAATGTTTTTTATCTTTCCTGCAGAAACATTGTATTCCGCTATAACCGAAGAAATAAAGACGTCTCTCTTCCATGCTCCCCAGTTTATATTTATTTTGGCGCCTGTGGCATCTACTAATGTTCTCGTTGTTACCATCCTGTTCACTCCTTTACCTACCAGTCCATACCGAGATCATACTGATCTTGACAATATTTATATAGGGCTATTTCATCCTTTTCATAACAGTCTTCAAATACGCTTTTAGGAACCGACATGATTCCGAATGTCCCTACATCGACCATATAATCATCTTCTATACATGTTCTTTTGCGAGAGTTTTTAAAATATATATAGCCTCTTACATGAACACATTCTCCAAAATCATCGTACACACTCCTACTTTCAGAAATGACACATTTATCTAAATTGGTATTATAGTGTTGAAACCATATGGGAATCTCTGGAAGATAAATGTTTCTCCATCCGTCTTTAAAAACTTTCCCAGTAAATTGAAAATACCTTATAGGAACAATTTTCCTTAAAATAGCTCTCACGTATTTTTTAAGATGTTCGAAATCAAGCCTATTCCCATACATCGTTATGCATTTGTTTAACATAAATTGAATATCTTCTACTGAAACTCCGTAAAGCTCTGCGATTGTATAAATCCATCTTTCTTTAGATGTTTTTGATTCCACTTGATCACCTTCCTTTTACCACATACATTTATTTTTTAAAGCATCATAGTGTTGCATTATGCAATATGCATATAAAGCTATTTCATTTTTATTATAACATTTTTCAAACAACTCTTTAGGAATTGCCATTATCCCACAAGGATCAATATTAACTATATAGTCATCTTTGTCACAACCTTTTTTCTCAGAAAATAAGAAATAAATATAGCCGAATTGTTTCATCTTTGAAGTGTGTATATGTTCATAAATCTCACATTTTTCATCTCTATAAAATTTGCGAAACCATCTGGGGACATTGGGAAGCCAGAATAAATTACTTCTTCTAAAACGAAAAACCCTTCCAGTAAATTGGAAATACTGGAAGGGATGATCAGACTCAATGGCAGCTCTTATATAATTTCTTTGTTGGTCTGAAGTAAGTAGGTTTCCATATTTTTTATGGCATTGATCTACGTATGAATCTACTTCTTCTGTTGATATTTTATGAAGCTTTGCCATTGCTTCTTTCCACAAGAGCTCTTCTGTTTGGCGAAGATCAAAACTTATATCTATAATAGAATCACCCCTTTTCTATCCAATAGCATTAATAATAAAATACATAAGAACTGAAAAACATGTACTCGCAGCCATTATTCTCCAACACATAGGGGCTCCCCATTTGTCATCAAATACTATATGTTGGAATGCTTTTATACTTCTTTTTTTTATAGCTTTCACTATCCCAGCAATTATCCAAATAATTATCTGAACACCAAAACACAAGGCAACAAAAACGCCACTTCGTCCTAAGATGGTTAAAATTTCTATTATGATTTTCTCCATAGTACTACCTCATTTTTCTTTAATGACTCCTGTACATTAATGACTCTCTGGTTGGTTGATCCTGCCCACGGGTAAGACATATTCTTTAGCTCATCTACGTACTGTCCGTCTACAAGAACATCTGTATGGTATAAAACATTAAATCGTTTTAATTGATCAATGTCATGAAAATTAGGAAATCCCATATTTTCTATTGTATATCCACTGTATACCCAGATTTGTTTTTCTGGCATAAACTGTTTGACGAATTTACACAAGACAAAAACGTCATCAATATTCTCTTTCGCCAATGGTTCACCACCAAGAATACTCAATCTTGTATATTGAGGCTTTGATAACTGATGCAATAGTTCCTCAATTTCTTTAAAAGTTAGTTCATTGCCACCATCAAAATTCCATGTTTCTTTGTTAAAACAGTTTTTACAATGGAAATGACATCCTTGAACAAAGAGAGAGACACCAAGTCCCTCTCCATTACTAATATCCATTTTTCTTATTGCTGCGTATCTCATTGTTAAAACTCCTTATCGTCTAAATGATAAACTCGATCATGAATATCTCCATATCGTCCCTGATTGCCGCCATTTTTAGATGTGCCGACGTAGCCACAGCATCTAAAGGCTATATCCATTGTTGACCCATCCTCGTTACCACACTGAGGGCATTTCCACTTAAGCATCCCGTCTTCATCAACCAGTGGAATATCACCAGAATAGCCACATTCTTCACAATAGCAGCTTTTTGTGTTAATTTCGGCGTACATAATATGATCATACATATATTTAATAACTTCTAATAGAGCACTTACATTGTGTTCCATATTGGGCGTTTCAATATAGCTAATTGCACCACCAGGAGATAGTTTTTGAAATTTAGATTCTATTCTAAGTTTTTCAAAAGCATCTATTTCTTCAAACACAGGAATATGATAGCTATTAGTGATATAGTTTCTATCTCTTCCATCTAACTTTTCAAAAATATCATCACCGAATCTATTTTTTAAACATTTTGCAAATTTATATGTCGTTGACTCTAATGGAGTTCCATAAAGACTGTAATCAATATTCTCTGATTCTTTCCATTCGGTACATTTATCATTTAACTTTTGCATAATCTGTAAACCAAATTCCTCACCCTCTTTTTCAGAATGAGAATGTCCGGTCATAAATTTTACACACTCATATAGCCCCGCATACCCTAAAGAAATTGTTGAATATCCGTCAAAAAGTAACTTATCAATTGGCTCATGTTTTTTCAATCGACTATAAGCTCCATACTGCCATAAAACAGGAGCAACATCAGAGTTCGTTCCAAGTAGTCGTTGATGTCTTGCTTTTAAAGCTTTATGGCACAATTCTGTTCTCTCTTCGAATAGTTCCCAAAAAGTATCAAAATTTCCCGCAGATGAAAATGCAAGATCGGGAAGTGAAATAGTAACGACACCTTGGTTAAATCTTCCATAATATTTATGTTCTTTAGGATCATAATTTTTTGCGCGTGCAATATTGCCAATCCCTTTGTCTGTGAAACGATCGGGTGTTAAGAACGACCTGCACCCCATGCAAGTATAAACATCACCTTTTAACTCTTTCATAACCTTTTCAGAGATGTAATCTGGAACCAATCTTTTTGCAGAACATTTGGCTGCTAATTTTGTCAGATACCAATACTCTGTAGATTCATCGCAATTATCGTCTTCTAGGACATAAATTAATTTTGGAAATGCTGGTGCAATAAATACACCATCTTCGTTTTTAACACCTTCTGTTCGTTGTACTATCATTTCTTCAATAAGCATGGCAAGATCTTTTTTCTCTTGTTCGTTTCTTGCTTCGTTTAAATACATAAAGATTGTAATAAAAGGTGATTGCCCGTTTGTTGTCATTAAAGTCACTAGCTGATATTGAATTGTTTGTACACCCTTTTTAATCTCTAAACGTAATCTATCGGATACAATCCTTCTTAATCGTTCTTCTTTGTCATCAACAATAACTCCTTCCCATTCTTTTTCAACTTCTGTTTGTATTTTCTTCCTACTAACTTCTACAAATGGTGCCAAATGAGCCAATGAAATACTCTGTCCACCATATTGAGAACTTGCAACCTGAGCAATAATTTGTGTTGATATATTGCAGGCTGTTGAAAAAGAATGTGGCTTCTCGATCAATGTTTCACTGATCACTGTTCCATTCTGAAGCATGTCTTCTAAATTAATTAATCCACAATTGTGCATCTTTTGAATAAAATAATCTGTATCATGGAAATGAATAATTCCCTCTTTATGTGCTTGTACAATCTCTGGAGAAAGCAAATATCTTACTGTCGCATCTTTGCTAACTGATCCTGCTATGTAATCTCTTTTTGTAGGATTTAAAACTGAATTTTTATTTGCGTTTTCATCTTTAATGTAATCATCACAATCTTCGATCAAACGAAAAATTTCATCATCTATGGTATTATTTTCTCTCTGGAATTCTCTTACTTTCCTATACCCTTCGTATGCTTTAGCTGTAAGTCCTTGATCTTTCTCAATTAACTTTAAAAATACTCTTGATTCAATTGTAGAAATATCAACATCATCTGCTTTTTCTCTACATTCTGCTTCAATTTCTTCTGCAATCTGTTCTGCAACATCAGACTTAACAATTCCTGATCCATTTTTCATGGCTTTCATAATGGCATTATAAATTTTTGTCCTATCAAAATCTACTAAAGAACAATCTCTCTTAACTACCTGCACTGTTTATTCCTCCTTATCAAAATCTTCTACATTTTTAAGTTCTTCTAAAATTTCATCTACTCTCCCTTTAGATCCTTTAATATCCTTGTCAATAATTCCATGCCATTCATCAAAGATCTGTTTCATCTCTTTAAGATTTTGTTCAGATTCTTTATGTAATTTTTTCTTCAACTTCCGAGTATCTCTTTTAATCTCATATAACTTTTTCAGTTTAGAACCTAATCTTTTAACACTCTCCCCTAAAGAAGCAGCCTTTTCTTTAACATCTGCAATCTCAGTAGGTCTTGTATAATCAAATTTCACAAACATTGGAATCACCATTGTCTGTTCAAAATTTTTCAATATGTAAGAATCCAGATCTTCTTTTTTAACTGTAACCATTGGAAGAGGCTGATTATTCCTCAGCCTCTCAATACACTCTTCTGTAATACATCTCTCTGTTTCGTCCATGGCCTCTGTCATAGATGATCCATAACAAAACATATGCAAATCTGGAATTTCTACTAAAATATTCCCACTCTTATTTTCTTTAAGAACGGCACGATATTCTACTATGTATTCCATTAGCCTTCCTCACATTCTTTCTCGTAAATATAACGAACAGCATCAACAGTTTCTTCAAGGTTATCGTTGTCTAACATGTAATCCGCTAACATATCTGCATACTGAAACTCTACAGGGTCTTTTGAATCTCTTAAAAGAATCTCTTGTGGTGATCTATTGTCCTTTTCCATGCGTCGTTTTCTTTCTTCTCTAGGACAAGTCAATCTGACTACAATGATTTTTTTATCTCCCTTATAAGTTTCTTTAAGCATTTTAATACCTTCACAGTCGCATACATATGTATCATACTCTTCTACCTGCTCTTTAGTTGCACAGTAGAAATTACCTCTATATTTGTTCGCTGCAACTTTATTTTTCAATAACATAAACTCTCCCAAAGAAACAAATGTATGTCCTTCTTCATCTTCCTTTCTTTTAGGTCGAGTTGTATAACTTGGTAATTCTTTCATACCATATTTCTGTTTTAGTCTGTTGACAATTGTTGTTTTACCTGTTCCACTTTCTCCAAGTAGAACCAATAATACTTTACTCATTTGACTCTCCTCTTAAAAATTCATTAATACCGCAACAAATAGTGAAATGCTTCCAATCATTCTGAGGAATGCACCTATCGTTGACAATTTTATATCACCTTTTACATCTCCTTTATGTTCAATAAAGAGTCCGGGGATAAAAGTGCAACCCCATATAAGAATACAAAACATTTTAATTGTTTCTTTACTCATTAGAATCCTCCTAATAATCTAATAATGATTGAAATTGGATAATAAATGCACCAAAAGACACAGCCTGTTGTGACGGTTCTACGACCTTTTTCTCGTTTTTCTTTGTCTCCTAATTTTTTACCTGTATGCATTAAATAAGCTCCCGATCCAATAAGTGAAATCCAGATCAGAATTGCAATAATATTAATTACGCTAGCAATTATCATTCTTTTTTTCTCCTTTCTCACTTTTAACTTCTTCTATTAGTGCATCCAATTGACGAATGTATTTGCGATTACCTGTTACTCTCCTGTGACTCTCTAATGTCCTTAAATTCCTGCTTCTTGGTAATCGCTTCTTCTCTACATTCTTTTTAATGCTCAAAGCGACCCTGAAACTCCTACAATGTGTATGTAATGCAAAGTTGTCTGGATTGTATAAAATCCATTCATCTTTGTCTTTATGTGCCTTTTTAATCTTGAGCACTTGATCACTTCTTTCTTACAAAATAAATCGAAGGATTGCCAACAACACTCCGACTATAAGTATAAATTTAATTGAAAATGTAACAGTTGGTGCAATCAATGTAAGTACCCACAACATTCCTGCTGCTAATATAGAATAGATTGCAAACCAGATTAATATCCAAATGATTCCTAAAACTAGAGCCATAGCACAGCCTATATGGATATCATTTCTTTCATGATTGTCCATAAGGCCTCCTATTTATCTGTACTACCAAAACCGCCTTCTCTAGTTCCTTCAGCTTCATCGTCTTCTGTTGTAAAATACTTCTGGAAAATAAACTGACAAATACCATCTCCCGGATTAATACTCATAGGCTTGTCTCCTTCATTTCTGATCTTTACAAAGATATGACCCTCATTGCCTTCATTATCAGCATAGTCGCTGTCAACGATACCAACTGTGTTAGCTAATCTTGCATAATACTTAAATCCTAATCCACTTCTTGGATAAGCTCCTAAGAAAATATCCTGAGGCATATATGCCTTAAGCAATGTAGGTAATTTAATTTCCTGTCCAGGTTCTAAACAGAAACCAATTGGACTATAGCAATCATACCCTGCAGATCCTTTTGTAGCTCTCTTAGGGAGTTCTACAGTCATTGCAGCTAATTCCTCATCTGGTACTTTGAATCCTTCTGCAGAGAAGAACTCTTTTAATGATTTTACTTTTTCGTCTTTTTCTACATAACTAAACTTAATTCCTTTACTCACTTTGTTGTCTCCTTTTTCTATGTAATCTACTAATTCTTTGAAATATGGCACATTGTCTAACATCCACTGACAGAAGATTCTCCACTCGTCCAATTTATGATTTCTCCTTGCGAAGTACATGTTGATTAAATTTTCGTATGTAAATGTATAATTTCGTGTTTGATTATAACTTGATGGAAGCAACTGAATCATCTGCCACCAACATTCTTTTTTGGTTAATACTCTTGGATGTCCATTCTGTTCAAAGTAATCTTTACGCTGCTCGTCCGTATAATTAAATAAAACTCGCCATTCGTTTAACAATTTAATAGTATGTTCGATATTACACAAAATTGGATTGAAATATAAATGCTCACAACTAAAATCATCTAATGTAAATTCTTTCGCTTGGATTTTATGCATTGTGCTACATGAATTACATACTGTACCAACCTTGTATGTATCTAGTTCTTTATAAAAATACAAGGGTGCTGTAATTCTTACTCCCACCTGCATCATTCGGAGATACTTTCTATGATCGCTACCTGCCTTTGCTAATTTCCCCATTAAAGCAAAATCTTTGTCTCCTAAAGTCATCCCCCCAATAGGACTGAAAGATCTGCATCTATCTCCGCCATTTGAGGGGCAGTCTTGACACGCATTAGTGTCTGTACATTTAAAACTATCGCTTAATTTATGACTGTCCATAGGGTTACGCATACCTTCTATAATAAAATCCATTTGCTCTGGACTTGGAAACACTGGATGTTCAATCTTAATCATTTACACAACCCTCCAGACTTCTAATTTTTCTCTGAAGTTTTGCAATGATTCTGCCACACTGAGTACCTCTACTCTTTAAAAGTTCTACTCTGCTTTTTAGTAATGTGATTTTTGTTTCTGTTGTCATGTTTCTTCTCCTTTTCTTTGTAAATTAAAAAAGAACCCGATGTATTAACACCGAGTTCTAATTTGCTTAAATATTTAATTATTTCATATCTTCCTTATGTAGATTTACATATGAGTAAACAAGATCATATATTTCTCTACGAGAAAGCATATTTCCATATTTTTTAATATAGTTATTAAATGTTTTTTGTACTTCTTTATATGAGACATCATATACTAGAGCAATATAAAATGGATCATACATAAGAACTTCTTCAGGGATAATTCATACAATCACCTCTCTAAAATGAAAATTTATTAGCAGCTTTATAGGCCAACAGCTTTACTAAATGAGTTCTCTTTACAGAAATACTATTCTTGCTTACTGCATACCTAAGGGCATTGTTTTGTGCAACCATATAACATTTATCAATAGCTCTTGTCATTGCTGTGTATACCCATTCTCTTGAAAGCTGTATAAATGATCCAAAGTCTAATCCAACAATTACTTTCTTACACTGAGATCCCTGTGCTTTATGACAAGTGATTGCATACCCTAATTCTAAATCTTTCCAATTTTTCTTTGGAAGAATCATAATCCCCGGAATATCCTGAAAATCAACAGCAATTGTATTAGCATCTATATCAATGTTTTTAACAACTCCTATGTTTCCATTAAAGATTCCTGCAGTAAATTTATTCTTTGCATAATAATCATTCTGCACATTGATTATCTTATCTCCCTCACGAAGTATCCAAGCTTTAGAACTCTTTTGTACAAACACTTCCTTCTTTTCAGGACTATCTGGATTGTACAGTGATTGTAAAGCTGCATTTAAATTGTCTACACCCGACTCGTTTTTATACGATGGAGCAATTACCATAAGATCCATAATGTCTGTTCCATCTTCAAGTTCGGATGAAGCATGTTGCATTACCTTATAAAACGTATTACTTTTATCTGAGAAGCAATCTAAAACCAAGTCATTAAGTTTACCTCTAACCTCAGTTCCAATCCAATCTTTTTCGATAAGTTGAATACCCTCTCTGGCTTTTATGCTCTCTGTAATAATTCCTGAATTAGCAGCCTGTCTGTGGATCTGGCTTAATTCAATAGAAACAATTTCCTTTGATGCAATTAAATCAGCCGCTATGTTCATGCAACCAATACATTCAAGCTGTCCTGTGTCTCCTAACATGATTAACTTTGATCCTGTTTTAATCGCTTTTACAAGCCTGTTAAACAATTCTCCGTCTACCATTGACACTTCATCAAGAATGATAATATCTCTTGGTAATTTATTATCTTCATGAAAAACAAAACCACCGTGATCACGATCTCCTTTAGGAAATCCTAACAAACGGTGGATTGTATATCCTTCTTCATGTGTAATTTCAGCCATTCTTGCTGCAGCTCGTCCACTTAAGGCCGTTTGTGCATATGAATAACCCTGTAAAACAGCGATCATAGCATCTACAATTGATGATTTACCAGTACCAGCTTTACCTGTGATAACAACTACTTGATTCTCTAAGACTGCTTTAATACCTTTAATCTGTTGTTCATTGTACTCCCAACCTTGATCAATTTCCTTTTGCTTAATGATGTCTTTCCAATTAGAATACTTGAAATCGTTTTCTCCATCTCTTATCCTAATTAGGTTCTCAGCAACGCTCATTTCTAGATCGTAGATCCTTTTTAGTCCTACAAACCTACGATTGTCACTAAACCATAGTTGATCATTTACATAATCTAAACCACCTTTTAGCGCCTCATCTGAAATATCATCTCCAAAAAACTCTATCATTGTATCAATAAAATTGATTGGCTTTTGAGTTTTTGAGACAATACCATTCTCTATCTCTGTATTAGCATCCGCAGGAATATATGAATATCCCTCATTCGCTCTCTCTTGAAGATAATATAATATGTAAGTACCAATTCTTTCTGGTGAATCAGGCTTTAAGCCACCTTTCATAGCAATCTCATCACATTTGTGCCATCCAACACCATTGACTTCAATAAGCTTATATGGTTTATTCTGAATAATCTCAACTGCTATATCGGACGATTTATAATGATTTACAATTCTTCTTAATAACGCTTCTGTCAAACCATATTCACTAAGCTCTTTCATTGCATTTGACAATGGCATATATGTTTTGAACTTATCAATCCAAGCAACTGCTGTCTTCATACCACAATTTTTAACTTTGACCAATGAAGCTATGTCACCATCTTTCAAGGTCATGTATGGATTATCTAATGCCTCATACATCTCTTTTACCTGAAGCTTCGTAAAGATAATATCTAAAAATTCTTTTTGACCTTCTTTACTCTCAATTCCATTTGGTAAATATAAATTGATCGAATTAACTTGATACTGCTTTCCATATTTCTTATTTTCTACTTCTGTAGCTGAAATTTCATAGTCGGCATCTTCCATTAAATATGGCATGATACCGACTACTGTAAATGTTTTATATATTGGATGAATTTCAACTTCACCATCGATCTCTTTTACAAGATCAAAGGAAGCAATTGTAAAATAAGAATCATTGTTTCTATGTATAGTTTTAACTGCTTTTCCTATACATCTCATGCTTCTCTCATCCTTTCTGTCATTACCTCTACTCCTTTCTCTCCGATGTTTGTAATCAATGATGTAGTATGTTTGAAGATTGTGTCTCCATAGTTATAGCATCTGAACATATCGCCATTGCGATACCCCGTAACCATTATCATTTGACCTCTCTTGAACCAAGACTCTTCCATTGAGGTCTTCTTGTTATAATGTAGGAAAGCTCCTTTAGTATATTTCACATTTACAACTCCCTCAGGGGTCAATAATGTAATCGTATGTCGATCCTTATTCTTGTCTAAGACAGTTCCCCAGATCTTACTAATGAAATACTTAGGAAACTCTTTGACTTCTTGAATCTCTTGTCCATTCTCAACCCTCTTAACCTTTCTTTTATACGTAGATGCAACTACTGGTTCTTCTGAAAGATTAAAGAAATTGACGATATTAAATTCATCTCTATCAAGGTCTGCCAATTCATGTTCATGCACATAAACACACAGTGATTCCATTTCCATATGAGATATAGTTCCTGTAACCACTTTCTTGGCTTCATCTTTCACAAGAGCTTCATTATATTTTAATAATGTGTTTGGACTAGCTAGATACTCTCTAAGGGGTTCTAATTTCTTTTCAGTTTCTTTATTGAATTTCTTTTTGTAAATCAAGTAATGCTCATCTTTAACATCATAGATAGAATCTTCTGTGTAGCGATTTATGAAAAATTGCATTGCTCTATTGTCTAGTTCAATGATTTCATCATGATAGCCACACTTCAACATCTTTCTTGATGGATCAATATATTTCTTTACAACTTTCAATTCTTTTACGTACTGTGAGAAATTGTATACTTGAATCCCGTCTAAAACCTCATCTGGAATAAGATTAAGCTCTGGATATGTAAAATGTAATTCCTGCATACGATTTAATTGTGATTTAGTCAGACTTGAGATTAAATTACATTTACATAATCTTACGATCGTGTAAAGCAAATCTACTCTATTTTCATCAAATTCATCAAAGCAACCTGCTTTAATCAACTGAATTACCTGACCTGTTTTGACCAGCTTTGTAGCAACCATTCTTTCATAAAAATCTTCAAATGAAGAAAATGGTCTTGCTTGTCTTATAATTTCTACTACATCATCACCGATTCCTGAAATACTCTTTAATGCAAATAAGATTGCATTGTTTTCTTCATCGGCTTTAAATCCTAATTCCGCTTTGTTAATCAGTGGAGCTTGAATTTTAATACCTCTCTTCTGCATCTGTGCTATAGACGTTGCTACTTTTCCGTAATCTGTGGACTGCTTAGATCCTTTGGATTCTTCATCAGCTCCTGCATTTACGGTTAAGCAAGCTGTATTCCAATAAATAATCGGATAATGGTATGCAAGATTTAACTCCTGCAATCCTATAGCACTGTATGGATAGGTATGATTCTTAGAAAATGAATCATTAATACCCCTAGTTACCTAGTATTTTAAAGGGATTGGACTCTATCTTGAGTGATCATATTTATTGCTTCAGACATTGATCACCCTATCTCAGCGCATTCAACAGTGCTAATCTCTGCCTACTTCAGTCTCTACACCTTCAATTAAGCTCGGCACGGTATTGACCAATACTGGTTGTCCACCGTTAGCCTGTATACAACAGACACCACTTTTGCTTGTGTTTCCTGAGTTTTACTTGAGCCTTCATTTAACCCAAGCTGTTTCCCTACAACTTCTTTCCAAACGTAGTTCAACAGATTATCTGAAGCATGGTTTTCTTTTCCTCTCTCAAAAAATTGCTCTTTCATTGCTTGCTGTAAAGCTGGTTTCTTCTTTGCAATACTTTTCCTCAGCTTATTGCTATCAGCAACACTAAAATCAGCAATCTCTTTATCCATACTGATTTCCATTACAATTTCCTGAGTATCACCTACACCATAATTGGATTTGAGGTATTTCTCTAAAATTTCAATTTCATGATCAGTCAAATGATACTTCGTTTTCATCAAGTCATACCATTGGCCAATATCATTTTTAAATCTAATATAAGTATCAATCGGCTGTTCAGCTCCCTCTTCTGTTACCATAAGTCTCATAATAGAGTTTGCTGCAGCCAATTCTTCTAAACTATGAGGTTGGATACGCCTTGCGGCCTGTAACCCAGTCTGTGTATTAAACTGGAACAGATCCACAACTTTGTTTTCTGCTACCCAATCCCACATTTCTCTAGTTTCATAATCAAGAACATCTGGATGAAGATATTTATCATACGTTTCTCTTAAAGATCCTTGCCATTCCATATACCCTGCATCAATGAGCTGTTCCATTGTCAGGCGGATCTTGTCAAGCGCTTCAATCGTTAAGAAATCCATCTTTAACCCACCACACTCATCTGAATCAGCCATATTAAACTGAGTGGTTAACACTCCATTTGGGGCTTTCATTCGAGCATTGTGAGCAATAAAATCTTCATTAAAGACATATACTGCAGAAGCATGAATAGATCTTCCACAAATTAGTCCTTCAATTCCCATTGCAATATCAAGTAATTGATCATGACTTCTCATTTCATTCTCAAACCCCGGCACTGCTTCTCGTTCTTTTTCTTCGTTTCCGTATATACAATCATGTAAACTCCATGTAGCACCTCTTGTTACTGGCACCATTCCAGCCAAATAACTAGAAGTATCTGGATCAATTCCTAAAGCTCTACATGAAGTTAAAATAGCCGATTTGCTACCTTCTGTTTTGAATGTACAACAATTTAATACTCTTCTTTCTCCTTTTCGATCTTTTACAGCAGAGATAATTTGTTCTCTACGATTCTTTTGTGAGTCAATATCAACCGATCTACCGTCACTTTCGTGATATTTCTGTACGGACTAGACTATCTCATCACCCAATGTTAATCCATTGGCTTGCTTATACAAGGATTTCTCGTGTGTGGCACTACAGATAAGGACTTTCACCTTATTCCTCTTAGGACAGTTTTATAAGTTTGTCCAATTTAGTCGTTACACTTTAATAATGTTAAATCTATCTATCAATCCATTCTTTCGTCCAATAGTAACCATGGTATAATTCATTTCCTCTACAAGCTTTTAACAGCCCAGCATGTCCTTTTATGCCTATGTAATTTAATGCAGTCTTTACAGAATTGAAAATCTTAAAAACTTGTGTATGTTCTTTATCATGGAATGCACATATCATTCTTCCGTTTATGGCTTGTTCATCTTTCTTGCCCCACATACCATTTAATTCTCCTGAAGTCTTCAAACTGGTTTTAACCTTAAACTCTTCTGAATTATAAAAGTCAATTCTGTCTTGACGGTTCCTAGCAATCGCAATCCGTTGTTTTGTATTTTTGCTATGGCTATTTCCCATCTTAATTTCATACATTAAATAATTTTCTTTATATAATTTCTTCCACCAATATTCTTCTATTACATAACGATGTCTTGTAAAGCATTCGTCTAATTGTTTTATTTCAAAATTTTCTTTTCCATATTTTTGAATATCTTTATAAAATTCTGAATTAGGACATTTTTGTAACATTCCTTGTCTAAAGTGTTCATTCGTTCTTTCTTCAACACTTCTTGATGTTGATCCTACATAAATATATCCTGTAACTTTATTTGTAATAGAATAAATATAACTTATTGAATCTTCTATTTCTTAACACCTGCCTTTTGACAGATTTAACATTATTCTTAGCACGGTATTGCCTGCTATCTCTTTCAAGACCGTAGGTTCTCTTAGTCAGTGTATTCGAGCCTTGCCTTATTTAACTGATACCGTTAGCACTTTCGCACACCTTACATTTGTAAGTTCACCACATTTTGTCATATATATCACTATATAAGCGGACTTTTTCAAATCCGATAACTCTGCTTTCTCATGGGAAATATGTCTCCAATGAGGCAATCCCCAATCTAAAGGATTCATTTGTATTAAATCAATTAAGTACATCGTATACATACCAGTAACCGATCCTCTGGCTACTCCTACTAAGCTATCTCCCTCTTCCCACATAATATTGATCAGCTCCAAGGTTGATATATAATAGGAAGAAATACTTGACTTAATCTTTTCTGTAACTAATGCCATCTCTTGTAATTCAATAGCTATTCGTTCCACTTTCTGTTCTTCAGTAAAGTCATTCCTACGAACTTTTGCATGAATTTCTTTCTTCTGATATCCCTTTTCAATTAAGTACAACAGATATCTGTCATAGATGTTGCTGCTATTTGCGTATTCTTGCAGTGTTGTAAATCTCTGATAATATTTTTCAAAGTAATTTTCTACTTCAAATTTTGGTACTTCTGCTTCAGGGACGATCGTAGAACAACTTAATGAATACTCTTTAATCTTGTTTCCAATGATCGCTGTATTGTTGATAGCTTCTGCTATAGTTTCTTCGTCAAAGTACTTCATGTAATCGTACATTTCTGGAATTTCCATTAAATATGTAGTCTGATAGAAATCATCTACTTCTCTTTCTTCCTCTTTACTTTGCAAATACGCTTTATGAATCATCTGAGAATTCTTAGATAAATAATGTGAATCGGTTGTTATGATACACTTAACACCATAAACTTTTGACAATTTAAGTAACCATTTATTAACCTTTTCTTGTTCTTCAGATGCTCCCGGTTGCATTTCAAAGAAGAAATCTTCACCAAACAAATCAATGTTCCATCGAACGAAATCATCAATTCTACATTTGGCTTCATATAATTCCAATTCGTTTTGAGCTCCTTCCATTTTCATAATCAATGTAGGAAGCTCTCCGCCTAAACAAGCTGTCGATGCAATCAAATGACCCGGTTCTTTTCTTATGATCTTCTCAAGGTCTGATTTCTCAGTAGGAACTCTTGTCATTTTTCCTGTTTGAAAAGATCTATCCCATGCATTTGAACTCAATTCTCTAAGCTGTCTATGACCAATTTCATCCTTTGCTAAAAGAATGTAATGATAAAACAACTTCCCATCTCCAGCTTTAAAATTTTCCTTTATGTAATCTGCAGTTCCATTGACTAGATAGATTTCATTCCCAAGAATCAATTTAAAATCCTTGGGAATGTTACCTTTCTTTTTCTCATCACGAACATAAATCATTGCCTGAATATGACCACTTAATGTTTCATGGTCGGTGATCGCAATTCCTTTCATGCCCAATTTAACTGCTCTTTTGATTAACATAGGAATCTTATTGATACAATCAATTAATCTGATATTTGAATACTCAGTATGATTGTGTAATGAATAAAATTCTAAATCTGTCATGTTATCTCCTAGAAAATAAACTTTCTATTTGAACTAATATCTTGTTTCTCTTCATACCGAGCATTAACCTTAAACGTCTTTTGAGTAGGTGTCCATAAAGAATAATAAGGACACATACCTTTCAACGCTGGATCAGCATTCGGTGTATGACCTGCAAAATCACACCAGTAACATAATGGAGTTGCATTTGGAGCAAAATCATTATCTTTTGTGATCTGTTCCTCATGTTCAAGAAGGTTTCTCAATTTCTTAAGTCCTCTCTTGAAATAGCCTTTTGTACACACACCATCTTCTTCTGTTACTTGTTGATCAATACAAATAAAGTCATACTCGTGAGCAACTGGAATCTTACCAAACAATGCATAACAGGCCAGATCATATATAAACATCTGTAATGGAGTCTTCAATTTGTCTTCTGAAAACATCTTCTTGGATGTCTTATAATCAATAACTTTTAGATTCCCGTCTGCATCCTGATCCACTCTATCAATGAATCCATGTAAAACGATTTTCCCATCGAAACTAAAAAAGAATGGCTGTTCCGTACAAATCGGATGCCATTCTTCTGATTCCATTCTACTTGGCAATACCTGTGTCTCAAACAAGTATGCCTTTTCAGGATAGTTCCTTCCAGTTGCATTATCTCCCTCATAGAAGTCCATTAAATATTTACCTGCAAGACCCTTAACTCCAAGGAGTTCTTCATCTGGAACCCCATCATTAAGCATCTCTCTAAGCTTTCCATAATCAACTTCTTCCCCAGAGAGAATCATATTTCCTTTTTCTTCTAAAACTCTATGTAATAAACTACCAAATTCCAAAGGAATTGTTGAACTTTTTGAATAGTTTTTGTCTACGTATTTCAGTTTATATCTTCTGTTACATTGGTGTAATACATCAAGTTTGGAATAACTGAACTGCGGTAGCCCAGACTCTTTTGCCTCATCTTTGGTCATATTCACTACAGAGTCTTTGATCAATTCAATTAAATCATTTTGGACTATCATTGTTTACTTCCTCTTCTACTTCTAATCTTTCTGCATCAAACCAATCTCCACAAGGTCTCCCTGTACTGTCGATACCTTCAATGTAATACCGATTCGGGCACTTGTCGTAATAATGCGCAGCAGCAGTCACAATACCGCAATAACCAGTAACTGTATCTACTACCTTTGTACCATAATCAAGAAATGCTAATCTTCTCATGGTTACTCCTTTCTCTCTTTTGGCTTTACTTCAATCTTATCATCTAAGAGCTTTTCAAAGATTTCTTTCCCTCTATCAGAAGGACTATCTTTTTCTTGAAGTAAATTCTGTCGATCCATAATCAGGTAAACTGACATATATGGATTTAGTTTCTCAGCAAGCTTGCACAATTTTTCATAGTACAGCAATGCTCTTTTGCTTTTGTGATCGATATATTCCTTATCAAAAGCAATATAACATCGATCAACACCTAAGCTTTTTATAATCTCACATTGATGATCTGTCAGATTTGATCCACATACCGCCAATGCATAATTATAATCTGGATACATTGTTTCAATTTGCAGCACAGACTTTTCACTTTCTACCAAAAACAATCTTCCAGATCGGACAATCGCATCTTTATTTTGATACAATCCATATAGCGTATCTCCCAAATTATGCTTCAAAGTCTTTCCTTCCACTGTAATTGGCATATATTTTCGTCCAGCTGCTAATTCTTCTTCATTTAAGTTTCTTCCTCTGATACCTATTAGATTCCCACAGATATCTCTATGAGGAATGATTATTTTGTTCTCTTTGCCCCAATAACTGATTTCAAATTTCTTCATGGATTCTGGACTAATGTTGTCTTTAATCCATAATTCATGAGGTCTGTAGCAAAACATTTCAAGTATATTCTCACTGATCGCTCCCGGATTCCTAAATTTCTTTTCTTTCTGAGTAAACTTAGATAACCAACCCCAATCATCTATTTTCTGTTCCTTGAATTGTTCCAACTCATCATTTTCAAACAATAATAAATTAGATATATTTGCTACGTATCTCACTGCTTGAGGGAAAGATATTGTAATACCTACACTTCTTTTGCTTCTAATTACCAGTTCATAAATGTCAAATGAGTCACCACAATCTGTGTAGCAATGAAACATTCGAGAATCTGGATAATAATACAGCTTAAATTTACTTCCATGATGACATATTGTCTGAGCAATTAAATTCCCTTTATCGTCTAAGATCGGTTCTTCCGATCCTAAATCCCTTAGGATTGCTCTAATATCATCAAGTGTTAAGCTCTCCTTTATCAAACCCTTGTCTAAACTCTGCATTCAAACACCTCCTAAAAGAAAAACTGCTTAATAGCTTCATCGTGTTCTTCTTCATTCAATGGAATGTCATCATGCTCTACTGAGTTATCTTCAAGAATCTGTTCTACATTTTCAATTGTTATTTGTTCAACCGGTATAAGTTCGTTGTCATTATTCGTTACAAACAAATCATATGATCTACATGTACCTAGATCTGCATGAAGCCACAATCGAACTCGTGAAATTTTTCCTCTTCTTACCTTATATATATGGTAAATAAGATTTGGATTCATCGTTACGCCTCTATCTTCTAAGATCGGTTCTACTGCTTTAAGTTCCTCTCTTGTCGGAGGCATTGATATAATACCTATATCTATCTTATCAGCAATCGATTTTGCTCCCCTCAAGAGAGTCTCATCTTTATCTCTTGCATTTTTGTACTCTCCATTAAGCTGTGTACTTGAATCAATATGCACCCCTAGCTTATTGCAGAGCTCTTTTAGCTTTATAGCAAACATATATAAGATCTGATGTTCTTGTAGTTTCATTCCTTTTGACATACTGGCAATTTGCATGATCAACTTTACTGATGTATGAATATAGTCAAAGCTCACATACAGCACACCCTTTTCTTTTTTATATCTCTTGATCAGATTCTCAATATCATTAATATCAAAATCATCAATGTGTTCAATATATAAAGGGGCGCTCTCAATAAACTGAATAGCTTTATCTACACGTTCTTCTTCATCTCCTGAATATTTACCATCCAAAATTTTAGATTCGTTTACACCACTTACAAAAGCTATGATCATACTCTGGATTTCATCTGCCTCTAATTCTGTTGAGATAAACAAAGCCGGCTCCGAAAACCCTGTAAATTTCCATTCACACTCGAAAGTATCATAGAACCATGGTACAGAATACGTACAAACATCTCCAACCGCCATTCTTGTTTTACCTGAAGCTGTTCCACCCGATCTCAAATAAAACTTTTTCAATCGAGCTCCTCTAGCAATTGTGTTCATTGTTGGACTTTGTAATGAAATACCGAACTCTGGCTCTTGTTTCCATTTCTCTTTTAGTTCTTTCAGTCCAGATCCAGCTAACTGTCCCTGTTCTGATTGAACTGTATTAAAATGTAACTTAGGCTTTGTAACCATTTCCAGCTCAACAAGCTCGATAATCTCATCTACTGTATATTCATCTAATTTCCTTGTCTCTCTCTCCTGATCCTCAGGATTCAACTTTGTTGGATCATAAATGAATTTAATATCAGTTCCCTTATAGTCGTAATATCTCAATAATGTGAACTTCTTAAGAGTCTTGTAGTTGTACTCAAAGTTCTCAAGGACAGCTATTTTCTTAGCGTTCTCTATGTAATCCACACCATTATTCATTGAAAAGATCTTATACTGAGCATCATAAGACGATAGATAAGAATCAATTGCAAATGCATCAATCACTGGTACATTTTGCTTATGTAAAACTTTAATCGTATTCAAAATATACACATAAAAGTCTTCGTCAACATCTATTTCTTCTATATAATAGGTATCTAACAGGTCTGGTTTATTTAATAAGCAGCCTAACACCTGTACAATGGCTCGCTTATTAATTAATCCTACCAATCGTAACCACCTCCAGTTCTTTCTATACTTTCTTCTTCCACTATCTTAGGTGGTGCTATTCTCACTTTTTTATGAGTGTATAACTCATTTACATTTGATATGGAAGCATTGTGGGACTGTACTTCGCCGAGATTCTTAAAGTATTCCTGAGCCTGATCATAGACATAGGGAACTATTCCCAAACCTTGATTAGTGATCGGATTCTCTTTAATCTCATAGAAAAACCTTATCGATTGTTCCAATCCCACATAAGTAAAATAGGGATAATCTCTCATAAGATTTTTGATCTGTGTATATGTCTTAGCGTTTGCTTTTTCACCAAACAGCTCTTCAATATAACTGATCAAGGATCTTTTTTGCTTGCTTTCCTCTTCTGTCAAGCAATCTCCCAAGACCGTAGACTTAGGATTAATTTTCTTAGTCTTTTTACTCTTAGCTGCTTTCTTCTCAGAATTGCTTTTTACAGCCATTTTCATCATCGAATTAAAGCACTGGACATGAGCGAGACGATTCTTATAAGGAACCGTCTCATCTCCTTTTTCTATCCAGTTTGAGCAAATAACACATTTCCTTTTACTCAAGCTATTTGCCTCCAAACTAAAAAAGCGTAGCCTAAGCTACACCTAACTTCTGTTTCTGTTCTTCTAATTTAGCCAGTAAGATTTCTAATGATTCATACTGTCTCTCTGTCGCTTCCTGTACTGAATTTCCTTCACCTAGACAATCAGCAATTAATTCCTGTAGACGTTCTTGATGACCTGCCTCACAGAAATTCATTCCTAAAGCAACTACATCTTCTTTTAATTTATCAAAAGGAATCTTATCAATTGTTTTATTCTGTGTCTGAACTTCATATGATACACTCTCAAATCCTTCAGCTTCTTCCTGAGCTTCAATTGCATCCTGAATAGCTTTGCTTAGATTTTCAGCTGTAAAATCTTCAATGTAAGGCACAATGTAATCAAATCTACTTCTTGCAAAGTAAGCATCTGTCTCTGCAAAGTAAGCAGAAGAATGAACAACTTTACCATGTTCATCTACTCCATTGGAGTTTAAGAAAGCGATAATATCACAGTTATCCATGATTGGTGTGATAGATCTCTTATCTCCTTTAGGAATAATCTTTCCATCTTTATTTTCAGATGCATGAGCAATGAATACTACTGTGTAACCAGAAGATACAATTGAGTTTACTGCTTTCCAGTACTCAGTTTCATAGTACTGCCAAAGCCCATACCCACCATTTCCTTCTCCAATGCTTGGAGAGTTGTGTTTATTACAGATGTAAGTCTGACAGAACTGAGCTGATGCATAAACTTCATCTATAATAATGGTTGAGTATAATTCTTTTGCTTTATCAATTGTCGTTGGGCTTGTCAACTGATTGATAACATTTAAGAAGTCTGCCCATGTATGAATGTTTGCGTAAGGTACTCCATTCTGAGCATTCAGTCCAGATTCGCACGCCAGTACGAATGGTTTGTCCATCCTAACTGACTGATATGTTTTACCGGTTGAGTTACCACCATAAAGCATAATAATTTTTCCTTCTAAACCATGAGCTACCTGACTTACTTGTGGGTTAAAAATATCTAAAATCTGCATTCACTTATCCTCCTATTGACTAAAATCCAAAGTTTCTATGTCCAGCGGCTGCACTAGCACCAGTTGTTGCTCCACCAATAGTTTTATTACCACCAGCGTTGTTACCTTCCATTGCACGTTTCTTTTTGGATTCAAGGACAAGATCATATTCAGCAATTGCTCTCTGGATTGTTTCCAACTCATATTGCTGTTCCATAGTTCCTGCATTTGTTAAGATAAGCTCATTAACATTCTTTGTTTGAGTTTTTGTTACGGCTCCTCCAATCTGATATTCAACTGTAGTTTTCTTTTCTTCTTTTGTATTGCCAATATTCCCAATAATATGAGCACTCTGACATCCTGGCTGAGTAAACAGCTGTTTACAAGCCATTGCATATTCCTGAGGTGCCACAATATCTAATGGCTCAATTCCATTGTTGTAAATAGGTAATAACGTATGTAAAATTGCTCTTCCTGTTGGAACCTGAGTTTCTTTATCAAACTCATCATCAACACTCTGAACGAAACACTCAACTTCAAATGTGCTGCGTGGATCTTTTAATTCTGAGATAACTGAAACAAATCCTGTTTTGTATCCTACTTTATGATTTTTTACTCCCACCTGATTAAAAGATGTCCATGGATTTACCTGTCCATTAACTCTTACTTTTGTAGCTTCCTCTTCTCCAACCTCAGCGATAGAGTGAGCTCTTTCCATAAAAGCAACCAGATTTTCATAAGATTTACTTGGCTTACCTGCTTTTGTTGTAGCTTTTGCACTGATATTGTAAGTAGTATAATTGATATCATCTGTCTTAATTGTGATGTATCCTTCTACTTTATTTCCTCCATCTTTCTCATCTTTCACAATTTCAAGTTTGATTTCAGATAGAATTCCTTCTGTGTAAGCTTTTGCTGTTGCCTGTGGTAAAAAGATTGTTGTCTGTTCCATTAATTTTTTCTCCTTGTTTCTTAAATAGTTTTTAGTTATGAATCATTGAATACAAATCTTTTGATTCGCACTCTGGGCAGCACATATCAAATAATTGAATGCCTGCATAGTTACGATACTTTTTATGAGCTTCTCCAGCCCTAAAGATGTGGCCACACTTCTTGCATTGCCATTTCTTTTTGTATCTATAATTTACACTTGGTTTAATTACTCTTGTGCTGTCCATCATTGTTCCAATCCCCGATTGGTTACCATTAAGAATTTCTTTCTGCTTAGTCTCCAATTGGGACTGAACCTCTTGCTTTGTTCCTTTTCATTTCTTTTGTCTCCTTTCTTTAAAATAAATTTTTATATAACAAAAGCAGCCATGAACAATTCATGACTGCTTGTTGTTGCCTTATCCTTCTATGCATATATGAGTATTTTACTACCCCCATAAAACACTAGGCTGGGCCTACGATATTCAGCTTCAATTAATGTGGGAAGTCTGCTCGACTATTCTAAAATTCCACCAAAAATAATCTTACCACTATGTAATTTTAATTTTATAGTATAATCAAAACGCCCATTTCCTTCTTTAAAAATCATATCTGTTATTGCGGGCAATTGGATTGACATATCCTTTCCGCCTCTTGAATCAAATATGCTTACAATGTTCTCTTCTATATCAACAGTTGGATAATAATAATCCTGTTCAACCAGAACACTATCATCCTCACTTTTATATTTAACTTTAACCAATTCGCTTTCAGATAAAACTTCATTAAATAATCGTTTTATTTGTGCAGCTAATTTAAAATCTGTGCTAACATTTCCAGTGACAATATAATCTCCTTCTTCTGTTACCACCTTGATTTTTATTTTTGCTTCTTTCATACCGTAGCACCTCCTATCGAACGTATGTTCTTTTTATATATTACCATGTTCCATTTATATTGTGAAGTCTTTACATCAAAAAAGGAAGTGGTAATATTTACCACTTCCAAATTAATCAACGTATTCTTTGTATTTATTTAACAACACTGCCTTTCTTCGAGTCTGATACGAGTATTGTGTCATAATCTTCACACCAATTTCTGAATTAAGTATCGCATCCAAGTTGATATGATATTGTTCTGCCGCAGCTCTAAAAGAATTGATCAATCCTGTTCTCCTTAATAATGCAAATGAATACTGAGTACCTAGCTCTTCATTGATTCGCTTCATTCTTTGATCAACCCATTTCTTTCGATCATCTCCTTTGCTTGTAACTCTTTTCTTAATAAGATGATCATCTTGTATAAACATTTCTCCATTACATTCAACACATTCTATAGCCTCTTTCATCCATAAAATTGTTTCCTTTGGTAAATCAATAACCACTCTTTTGTTTGGATCAATTTTTTGTTTATACACAGCAACCTGATTATTTTCATAGTCCATATCATAGCTCATTATTCCTAAAAGCTCGCTCATGCCTGTTCCACCTATCCCATAATAAGGACATGCCAAGATAACTTTATCTATTGGATTATCCAACTTGCGAATCTGGCTTAAAATCTCTTCTTCGCTTTGTATTTTATCTTCACACATAAGATAGTAAGGAATTTGAATCTTTATATCCTTTGGATTGAATTTCATACTTGCGTTTAGATATTTAAAATAACACTCCAACAAGCCTTTTAAACCATTGATTTCTAATGAATTTTTAGGACTTAAAATATTAAGCATACTGTTGATTTTATTTATATCAAAATCTGCAATAGACATCTGGTAATGTTCTTCGTATAATTTAACCATATCTAAAAAGAATGTTACATCATTAATGGTGTATCCATTCTCTCCCATCTGATCAATAAAAGTCTTATTCTCCATAGGAATCTCCTTTCTTTGCATAACTATTTTTCCAAACAGTATTTTTATGATCCATTTGAAGAATGATGCTTTCCATTTCATTCTGATCTTCTAGTTTTACTACATTTAATATTACCGGAAAATCTTTTTCTTCGCTGATTCCCTTAAATGCCATAAAAGTATGGTATCCATCTATCACTTCATAGGTTCCGGCAATTACCAAATCACCATTTTCTAATTTGATGTCGTTCTTAATTGTGCCTATGGTGATCGGAACACTCCAATATGTTCCCTTTAGTATCATATTCCTGATTTCATCTATACTACGTTTGCTTCCATATCCTAAAGACCCTGGTCTACCATCATGAGATATCAATGTTTGTTTTATAACATCTGTTTCTTTTATCAGTCCATTGTGAGTCAACATATTTAATTCTTTAATAGAAGATCTGATTGTGTAATACTTTTGAGGCACAATCTCCAATATTCTATTCTGTTCAACATGATGAGAAATCTTTATTGTCTTTGAACTTAAATCAATGGTCGCTTCTTTTAAATCAATGACTTTAAAAAAGTTACGTCTTTCTTTATTAAAAGCTATGAATCCCCAGCAAATTGCGTAATATTCATATAAAGTTATTTCATTTAACTTAACTTGACCTGATACAATTTGTGACAATCTAACCAAGTCTATATCAAAATTACTAACTATTTCCCTTAAATACTTTGTCAACCCAACCCTGTATTCAAGAAGTTTTTTCAAATTTTCTACAACTGTTTCATTATTGGTCTCTGTAATAATCATGTTCCACCAACTTTCTATATATCTTTCCTTATCTTACCATATAATTTATAATGATTCTATGAAATCTGGCAAATACATGCTTCTTTTATTTTCTCTAAAAGCCTTTTGTCGTCTATGTGACCTATCAAATTATCTTCTGTAAGCCTGCTTTTATCGATAGGCATAATCTGTTCACCAAGAGCCATAGAATCCAATCGTAATCCAAAGCTCTTATAAATAACTACATGTGTGTCCAAATCCATTTTCTTTGTTACAGATGTAAAAGGCACCACGGTAACGACTGGACTACTAAAGTTGTTTTTATTATTACTTATGACCAATACTGGTCGCTTTCCTTTTTGTACGTGTTTTTCATAACTTTTTAATTCAACACAATAAATATCTCCCCTCATGCACATAAAGCACTCCTCCTTATTAAAAAAGGACATCTCCTATCATATCTGATGCTTCTCTCTTACTCTCCTCAACACAAGCTGCATATCGCTTTGTTGTGTTAATATTTTCATGAGCTATCATCTGAGAAGCTAAATAAATGTCCCCTGTCTTTTGATAAACCATAGTTGCGAATGTACTTCTTAATTTATGTGGAGTGATTTTTTTATCTAAATTTGCTGTATACTTCTTTATCATTCTTCTTATACCAGTTGCTCCCAACCTGTTTAAAGAAGTGTTAAGAAATAACGCTTTTTCTTCTTTATTCTTTTCTGTTAAAAACTTTTCTCTATCTTCGAGCCAAATCTGTATATATTCTATCAACTGGTCAGACAAAAAATGTATTATTTCTTTCTCGCCTTTATCTATAACAATTAGTTTTTTATCGTGAAAGTCAATGTCTTCGACATCAATCTCAGATAAGGCTTCTACTCTCATCCCTGTTGATAAGAATAAAAAGTAAATAGCTAAATCTCTATTCCGCCATTTCTTTTGTTTGGCTTTTGCTTTATGAGATCCTGCTCCAGTACGAATTGTATGCTCAACCATCTTAATTTCTGTTTCTGTTAAGTACACAACCGGATTAAGCCCCTTATTCTTAGGAGGTCTAATACTTTTGGTTGGATCTCTTTCTATAATTCCCCTTTCTTTCATAAACCCAAAAAATGTTTTTAAAGCAGAAAGCTTCGTTGCCCTACTAGACACCGAAGCTTTCTTACCGTTTATATAAGTGATTGAATCCATATACTTGTCAATATCACTATCTGTTATACCATTTGGATCTATGCTCAAATCAGGAGAAAAATACTTTAAGAAATTTACACAATAACCAATGTAGCTTCTTTTTGTAGTTGCCTGCATTCCATTTGCTGTCATTCTATAATAGAACTGATTCAAATAGTCTGGTAAGTCTTTAAGCTTTTCTCTGGTCTTTGCTTCAATTTCTTGCTCGTGTCCTTCCCTGTTGCTCATTTAATCGTCTCCTTTCTATGGCATCATCCCATGCCCTGCATCAAAGATGATATACAATCCAAACAATGTAAATACCATCATAAATCCTACAGGGCCAAATATTAACGCCAATAAACTAAACACCCAAGCCAGCTTATATGCATTTTTTTGTTGGTAGTTCATATGACCATACTTAACACCTAAGTATAGCCAGCACAAACAGGGGAACGTACAGACTATAACAATTCCCTTAACAAAAGCCCATATATATTCTCCAATATGCTCTTCCATATATTTGCGATCTTCTTCTTTTTCTCTTTCTTCTCTGGCAATGTCTTCCTGTATTTCTGCCCACATCTCAGGTGTTCTATTGTCTACACCAAACCAGATGCACTCAATCCCCTTTCTTCTTAAATCTTTTGCTGCCTCATGTTTCCAATAGTCACTATTGTGAGCATCTTCTGTGCTCTCCCAATAACGACCATACTGATAAAACCCCATTCTTCACATCTCCCCTTTCTAATACCCCATGGACTTCTTAAATTCAATGATACGCATACTAACAAGAGATCGACTAACATTTAACTTCTTGGCAACCTCTTCTCGCCCGTAGCCCTCATAAGTTAATTGGATCATCTTTTTAGTCCTATCGGGTAATTTATTTATTTTTTCTTCCCAGTAAATTTCTTCTGTTACTGTATCTGCGATATTATCCCTTGCCTGCAATGTATCTAATATGGTTATTTCCTTCTTCTTACAATCTTCAATTGGTGTATATAACGACATTGCTCCATCGTTTGCTTTTCGAACATCATAGTTGTTACAGCGAAAATAATGTTCAATTGCTTGTTTAATTTTCCAAGTAAAATATGTAGTAAACTTGCCTTTTGAAGGATCATATCCTAAAGCAGCCTTGCACATTGCTTCATGTCCCAACCCTTGAAAGACTTCCCAAGAGCACACTCTGGTATAGCTTCTTCTATACAGGAACCTAATTAGTTTGTAGTTATCTTCAATCAGCTTTCGCTGTTCATCATTTAACTTTTTCATTGACTCATCTCTCCTAACACATACTTATCACTTGCGAATCCTGCAGCTCCCTTATGTCCGCCACCACCGTACTTAACAGCGATCTCACTTACGTCCACATCATCATTCGCAGCTCTCAAGCTATAGCTCCATCTCTTGCTTCCACCATTGTAAGCAAATCCAATATAGATATCATACTTATCATCAACTGACTCGAAGAAATCTGAATTAATCAATCCATGATTCACAGCGAAACACTTATATCCCTCAAACTCTACAGCGAATCCCTTTGAACCGATATATTCTTCTGCCTGTTTCTGTTTGTACTTATAAAGAAGTCGTCCTTGCTCAATAAGAACATAAGGATCTTTTATAAGCTCGAACCATCCGCCAAATTGCCAAGGCTCATATTCCAACATTTCAAATGCTGTATGAAAATATTTAGTGTGCTTTCTATAATTAAATGTCCATGTGTCCCAATCTGCTACTAATAAAATAGCAAGGGGCATATCTTCATCCCAATCTTCATTTTCATCTGGTTGTAACCCTTGTACTCTTTCCATTCCGTCTGAGAAGGCATTGTTTCTAAAATACCAACATGCCAATGAAGCTCCTGATATTCCAGGCCCTGTCATTCTTATCCTCGGAATATAGCTTTCAAAATCCTTATATTTTTCCATGGTCGTCTTATGATGATCAATCCAAACTACATTTTTTGTAATCTTTAAGAGTTCTCTCATATCTCCTGGTTCAATGCTAAAATCAACAATAAACACTCTTTCATCTTTTTTAATTTTATCCAATGGAAACTCCATGCCATAGTTAATTTTAATAAAATTCTCTGGTTTTTCATCTTCTTCTCCTAAGCAAGCATAGTGCCATACTAAATAACCAGCACATTTGCCATCTAAATCTAAATGATAAAAACACTTCATTTAATCACTCCTCTCTAATCAAAAAATCTATATTCATCTTTGTTTTCTTTTGGTGCCATAAAAATACGTTTAACCTGTTGTTCTGAATAATTTTCCTCAATAATTTTAGTAATTCCTTTAGCAGTCTCAGACTTCTCCTCATCTGACACTTTATGTGTATAAGTATTATAAAAATTGACTTCATTACCTTCAAAATTAAACATAATTAATTTTTCCTCAGGATCTACGTAATTGTCTGCAAAATTTAATCTCACTTCTCCAATGTCTCTATCATTGTATGATTTAGAAATACTCAAAGGAATAAACAAATCCATATCATATCCTGAACTGTCATATAGTTCATTTTCTGGTACACTTCCTTCTAATGTTTTCCCATTTTCAAATTCAACAACAATATCTATATATTCGGTACTATACATTCTTAAAATATTAAGATCTTCAATCGCCTCTTTAAACCTTGACCCAGTATTTAGCTCAAATGCAATTGCTCTAAGACAATCATAATTCAATTTCATTCGTAGACTAAAGGCAATTACATTTTCAATCTCTCCATAGTACTGTTCTTCAAGTTTGTCTTCCATATATGCTTGAATCTCATCTACTGTAGGGTAAGCAAATCTAAAATGATAATGAAATCTTCCTGGCCTATTTAATAAGAAGGAACTTAGCTCATCAATCTTATTACAAGTAATAACAAATAGCTTTTTGCCTGCACTCATCCCATCAAACAATGACAGCATTTCTGCCTGACAATTATATTTGTTTTCATCAAAAGTCTTGTCGTATTCATCAAACAATACCATTACAGTCTGTTCAATATCGTCTAAGAAATTTGCAATTCCTGGGATATACTCGTCTACTAAGATAACTGGAATTCCACTTTCTTTTGCTTTGATTCCTAACATTTTAGAGAACAATGACTTACCAATTCCTTTGTCACCACTTAAGATCACTCCTAAATTACGTTTCATCTTATCTAATGCATTTAGAACCTTATCTACTTTTTCTAAATGTTGACCATAAACTTTTGTTTCTGTCATTTCTAAGTCATGTGTTTCAACCAATGAAAAACCTTCCTGATCATTAAAAGCCACCCTATATGTTTTTGCTGGCAACTGCTCATATGTTGTAATTGCGTTATTGTAAAATTTGTATTTTCTTCCTGATTCTACTACTCTCATTATGTAATCTCCTTTTCTTTTAAATAGAATACTCATCAGTGTGGTATCTTTCTTTATTTTGTTTATGATCTTAGACATTCGAAGACCGGTGACTTAAATGTTTCCTGTGGTAGATTTCAGTCACCGGTCTTCGCATCTCTATGTGGTTAATACTGCCTTGTATTCTAAATCTGATACTCGATTATGTATACTTTCTATCTAATTGTTACTTCTCCATCTACTTAATCTTGTTATATAATTCTCTAAACTTCATGAAATCTTTTGCATCTCCACCATTGTCAGGATGTGCAGATTTCATTGCATATTTAACTGCTTCTTTAACTTCAGGCGATTCCTTATACTTCTGAACATGTGCAACATTTTCTGTTCTAAGTGCTGTAATATCGCTCCTTAAACCTTTTACATGAATTTGTAATTTATGATTTTCTCGTCTTAATATGGATATTTCATACTCTGCATATCTAAGCTTGTTTTTGCATCTGTTAAATTCTTCCACAAGATCTCTGTTTTCACTTATCTCATCGTCCATTTTGATACCATGAAGGCCCCATCCTAAGAAAAATCCCATACCAAGCACTGCTATTGAATAGACGAATTCAAGCCAACTCATAACATCACTCTCCTTTACTCAACTCCTGATAAAATGGCACACTCATAAGCTCTGCTCGCAGCTCATCATACATTTTATGTAACCTTGGATTCACTAAACTCATCCATTTCTTGCGATCATCTTTTGCCATGGCTTCTCTTACCATAGTTGCACTAATTGGCAAGTCCTGTCTATTTACGATCAGTTCTGCTGTATTGGCTAAGTCTCTCTTATCAAACCAACCACTTCGACTTTCATCGTTTCCATAAATCATGATCTCAGGGTTCTTGTAGATATAACGATCCACATTATTTAATAAGTATTTACCCCATTCAGGACAAATATCATTCTCATCTGTCATATCAGCTAATCCATAGATCATTACCTCTGGACGATCTCCATAGATTTCCTTTAAGATTTTTGTTCTTGTGTTAATGTTGAATGGATTCCTTTCTGTCCCACACTCTTGTGCTGATCCAATCAGAATCAATAAACGATCGCATAATAAAAGACCGGTATCAACCAGTCTCTCATGTCCTTTATGAAATGTCTGGAATCTTCCGCAAACAAGTCCTGTATCATATGGTTTCATTATTGCTCACTCCTTTTCTTTTTTGCTTCTCTCCAATAAGCTTCATCTAATCTTTCCATGTTGTCATCCTCAAACTCTGGAACAAAGATTCGATGTCCACAAATTTTACAAACACCATAGTTTTCTGTGTAAGTAACTTCTATCCCCTTTATTACTTCAGTTGTTTCTTTAGAAAAAGTCTCATAAGGCACTCTTTCACGACAATGAGAACATAATAATTTTTCTTCCATTATTCATCATCTCCTTCACCAAACATAATGCTTAATCCCTTAAGCATCCCATCAAGTTTCTTGTCAATAGCTCTGATTCTCTTATAGTTATAAATTAACATGTATGGGATTCCAATAATCACACACAAAGCTGCGATCAAACCAAGAATCCATAATATGTAAAACATTATTTCCATCTTATCTTTCCTTTCTAAGTTCTGTTCTCACTTCATACCACCAAACAGATACTTCAATTTGTTTTCTTTCTTCCTCAGTCACTCCTTGATCTTTAAGGGAATTGTCTGCAATTTGTTTTAATTCCCAATCGCTAATGTTAGGATCTGCATAATTTGGTAACTGCCAGTGATCTTCTTCTAAACACATCTTAATAAGATCATCTACCATAAGCTCCAATTCTTTTTCGGTTTTTCCTTGTGTATTACATAGGAAATACGGGATGTAGGCTATGTATGGAATTTCTCTAGGTGTCTTATCGTGAAACACAATCACTGGATACTTCATATTGAACTTATCTAATTTCTTATTGTTCATTTTACTCTCCTTTCTCTAAAGGAATAACTTTACCATCTTCATATTTACAATACCAACCATCTTTACTGATATATGGGCACATATAACCTACATGTCCTCCAACATATCTATAATAAACAATCTTTGTTTGAGTATCATATTTTAACTCTCCATTAATGTCTTCCATTGTAAATGTCTTATTGATTCCATTTTCATCATAATACGATGAGCCATCGTCACACCCTGCTAACATACATCCCATAATTGTCGCCATACAACAAACTAACAATTTCTTTTTCATTGGTCACACTCCTCACATTTTTCTGGACTTGTTTCATTCCATGCTCTTATCGCTTTCATATTTGCCCTATTAATACTTCCTGGATCGGGAATTGTTTTAAAATTGTTCCCATTAGTTGATAAATCGTAATGTCTATTTACTGTTACAGAAAAGCCACACTTAGGACAAATAATCTTTACTTCATAGAAGCCTCTCAATCCACATAATTTATGCGTATCATAATCAAGATCTGGACTATAGACCCATTTCACTTGTGGCTTCCCACCACATCTGCATTTATGTAATCTTGGATATGTCCATGGTGATTCTTTGTGAGTTAGTAAATAATGATTTGTTTTGTAAATAATTACATACACCATTACAATCGAAAACATGATCAATACAGTTATCATACCCTAATCACCTCTTCTAAAAAATCTCATCCAATGCTTCTTCAATAACTTCTTTGATATCCTCTTCTGTTAAGTCATAACCATACATCATATCATCCATCGGAAGATGACTTTTCATACACGTAAACAAATACTCTGCAAGCCCTTCTGTGTCATAACCTTTTACAACAGCATCCTTTTGCAAAGGCTGTTTCATGCCGTTCCTAATATGATGCCCAAGCTTATGAGCTGTAATAATAATTTTGTTTCCTTTAGGGATTACCTCTTTTCGTCCAAAAATTGTTTCAACTTCTGTTTCTCTTTGTGATACTAAGATTTCTCCGATTTTATATGTACTCATTTTCTTTCACCTCTACTCCCATTCTTTTTCCAAACTCAATGATCTGCTCTCTACTTAACCATTCAGGCTTTTCGTTTTCTGTGAACAAATCCCAAATAAATAACATATAATCAATTTGTTCTTCTTCTGTCTTGCCCCACAAATGATTAACACATTTATGATCATTTAAATAGTACTCACAATCCTGTCTCATACGATCTAACAACATATATCTATACTTCTTATCTCGCTGTGAGATCCAGATTTTTGTTTCTTCCATATCATTACTCATAGTTTATCTCCCTTCATAGTTCCAGTATCTAATCCAACTCATAGCTTCTTCCATATAAGCTGGATTCAGATCCTGCCATCTACTACCGCACTCAAACTCAGCCTTAAGATCATTCCAGAGATTAGCAAAATATATTCTGCTTTTCTCTTTATATAAATCAGAGTGGGCACCACCTAACAGTGAACCCACTCTATCTTTAACTGCTCTATGTACTTTGTTTTGCTGACTTGTTGAAAGAGTCATGTTTGAAATACTCTTATCAAATGCCTTTGTCTGCTTTTCTAAAGCATCTTTGAACTCAACCATCTGCTGAACATATGTAATCTTGAAATCACCAAACTCTGCCAAAAGTTGGTTAACACTTTGATCCGCTGCAACTTCATAATGACCCGTCTTTCTTAATGTAGGAAGCACTTCTGAAGTTACCCATCTTTTAAACTCTCTTGCTTTCTCTAACTTACTTCCAAAAATCAGTGCATACATACCTGACTCGTTGATAAGCCAGCCACCACGTTGTCCTAAACTCGATAACGTTTTGTTATTGAGTTTATCATCGTCATCAACATGATCTGCCAATGCTTTACTAGCATTGGAATACCCCAAACACTCGGCCACATCTTTCCCAACAAACCACGGCTCACCATCAATAACAACCGTTCTCACTTCTCCAAAATCAGCATTGTCAAATACCATCTGTTGTAACTGATCCGCTGTGCTTTGTTTTTTAACTAACTCTACCATAGGTAAATCTCCTTCCTACTTTGTCTTTTCTGCCATAATCTTAATAAATGACATGATTAAATCTTTCCCTTCTGAGCCAAGACTACGATAGCAATCAAGTAATTTTCTTTCATCTTCATCAATCTCAAAAGGAATCAATTCTATTGAAAACTCTAAGCCCATTTCCTTAAGCAATTTCGTTGAATAAACTGATCCCAATACCTTACAGATTCGTTTCAAATAATCCATATTGACCGTATCACTGTCTTTGGCAATCGCTGAATACAAAGTCGTAACTGGAATTCCCGTATCGTTTGCTAGTTTCTTTACCGTCATGTGTTTCTCATCTAATACACGTCCTAGTTCTTTTCCAAAAGCCATACTCTCACTCCTATCTATTCTTAGACCCTGCAATAAACAATAACAACAGATAATAAGTCCTGATTCCCAACTTCTCTTCTGCTAATATTCTCACTGCTTCATCCACATCTACAATCTGTACTGTCAAGTCTTCATTTGCTTCTAACTTGCTCAAATTAATCTCGCCAGTTGCAATTCCATAAACAGTACTAACACACTCATCGGTCATACCAGCACTTGAAAAACATGGTCTATTTAACCCAGCCATATCATCACAAGGCTTAAAGTCTAAACCGGTTTCTTCTTTCATTTCTCTAATTGCAGCTTCTACAACTGTCTCTCCCTCATCTACAAGACCTGCAGGAAGTTCATATATGTAATCATTTACTGGGTATCTAAACTGTCTGATCAATACCAGCTTATCTCTTTCCTCACCATAATAAGCATACATTAGCACTGCGTCTGCTTTAGGCTCTCCTACTTTAGCTACCAACTCTTCTTCATTATGTCTGCTAGCTACATAATATGGATGCTCATTTCCATTCTTATCGACCACAGTATAGTCATACAGATTTAAAAACTTGTTATCTGTTTGCTTTTTGATTTCTTTAACTCTACTCATATGTAAATTTTCCTTTCTGATAGCCTAAGGTGGCAAAATGCGACCTTAGAAAAAAATGAGGTACGCATCTGATACCTCATCTTATGAATTCTCCTTTCAGTTTCTTATAAGCTTCCCACACTGCATCTCCTCTTCTAAAATTATACCCATTATCTGTTGCAACCTCTGTTCCACATTCTTTGCAACGACCAACTTTAAAAGGGAAATGAACTATAGTTCCATGGAAATTCTCTTCCACCACTTCATCACGAATACTATAGTCAACAAGCTTTCCACATTCTTGACAATAGGCACGTTCATGTAACTTACTCACTTTGGTCACTCTCCTAACTTCTATCGATCTCATGCTCTAAAACTTCTTTACATTCTTTCAGATAATCATCGAATTCCTTTCCTGTAAAGAATCTGAACATGTCATTAAAAGTCTCATGCCCATTCTCTTGATCTCTGTAAATTGAAAACAATTCAATTGCTGTTCCACTTACTTCAAGGTCTTGATCATCCATAAGATCTGCTAAAATAGTATCAAGATCTCTAAAACTATGATTAATTTCATCTCTTAATTGTTTCTCAAGAAATTCTCCATAAAGTTCATTTACTTCATTTAAAAGCTCTCTTACGCTCATAAATTCTCCTCTCTAATTATTGCACTGTTCTCTTGTCTCTGGCTTAATCTCAATTTCAATCATTTCCATTCTCTCTCGCTCCTTTACTCATAACACTCTTCTGGAATTCCATTGATATAACATCCGCAACTTTCAGCACCAAATTCTACTTCTTTAGGATCGAAAGCAATTCCGTCCATCATATACGTCTTAATGTTTCCCGGATATACATTATATTTCCTTCCAACAGACTCTAAGAAATCATCAATCTGATAAACATCCTCACTATTCATTAGACCTGAAATTGGAAATTCCTCCGCATAGTGTTTTCCATTGATTTCTACTACATCTTTCCATGTAAACTTCTGTTCTTCAAATTCCTTTATGGTATTCCATGCTTTTTCAACATTTAGACAACTATCATAAAATCCACAGAATATCATACACTCGCACATATCCTCTGCATGACACATTGGGTCATCATAATCTATTGTTGATGGCTGCAAGGTTAAGTCTCCATTTCGTCTTTTATAAATTAAATGATAATATTTTTTATATTCTAATTTCTTCATAACCTCACCTCTACTTTTCTGGCATGTAAAAAACCGTATTCTGATCTGGAATACGGTTCTTATATTCATCTACAAATTTAAGTAACACCTCATTCGCTTTTTCATATGAACTAAAATCCCCTAAGGTTACATTTTCTTCTCCTAAAAGATCCATGTTGATAAAAAACCAATCTCCAGAATGAGATACATACAAGCATTTCATCATCTGTATATTATAGACTTCAGATTTCTTCTGGTTTACAATTAACATATTTCTACTTCCTTTCTTTACTTCCTTATTAAAAAACTACAATGGGGACAGTGGGATTCGAACCCACATAAATGTAAGTGTTATTTTTACTATAGGGAGGTACAAAATATTTAATATGAAAATTTTAGTTTTAAGTTCTTTATGGAAGAATGTAGTTTTGCTTTACCTATTAAGCTATGTCCCCAAAATGCCAGCTCTTACGAGCCGGCTTAATACTAATTCAAGAGATCCTGAATATTGATCATAGATTTACTATCACCAGATACTTTAGGAACCTCTCCGTTCCATTTCTCAATCCACTGCTGAATTAAGATTTTGTTTGTTAACTGTTTCTCTAAGATTTTGTTTGCGTCAGCTTCTGCTTTAGCGTTAACTACCTTAGTCTCAGCATCTTTCTTAGCTTTTAGACGATTCTGCTCTGCTGTTTCTACACGTTTTTTAGCAACTGCTTCATCAGCGATCGCTTTCTCAATCTCATTACCAGCGTTCATGTCTTTGATAGTCAGCTGCACAAGCTCGACACCCTCATCTTTAAGCATGTTCTGTAAATCTTTTGTAGCCAACGCATAAATCTCATTTTTCTTAGCTCCAAGAGTATCAATCACATTGTACTGAGTAACAACTGTTTCAATACTCTTCTGTGCATAATTGCTAATAATATTCTGCTTTAAGTTGTCAAGTGTTGTGTATCTCTTGTATACCTTAAAGGCATCTTTCTGATTAACACGGAACTTGACATTCACTTCAGCTCTGACAAACTGTGCATCTTTAGTCTGCACATTTACGTTTTTGATTGTTCTCTCTTCTACAGTGGTTGGAATAAGAAATACCTTATCAATTGGACTCTTGAATGTAATTCCTTCATTTAGTGTCTTGCTGCTAGTTCCACTGAACGCTGACCAACGGATTCCTACATTATTAGATGGTACATATACAACACACAATGTAAGTACAAAAATCACAATAGGAACTAATGTCCATAAAGCACCTTTCTTGGATTTCTTTGGTTCCTCTGTATCGAAATCAAAACACCCAACAACAATTAACACTATAGTTGCAATAATCAACAATACTCTAAATAAAAACATTAACATTCTAAACTTCCTCTACCTTTCTACATATGTCCAACTCTCAATGAAATCAATTGCATCTTCAAAATCGTTTGGACTAAGATCTTTATAAGTTCCACACTCAAACTGTTCTCTAAACTGATGCCACAGATTTGCAAAATACAAAGCACCTTTAGCTTTATAAAGTCCTGAATGAGCTCCACCAAGTAATTCACTTACTCTTCCCTTTGCAGCTTTCTGAATACGACTCTGCTTTTTAGTATCAATAGTCATATTGTCCATGACTTTATCAAACCTTTCTGCCTGTTCTTTGATAGTTTCTGTAAAAGCTACGATCTGCTCTTCCATTTTAAGAATTTTGCCTTCCAGTCCTAAAAACTCATGTAACAGTTCTTTTTGCCTATCTGTCTTATAGAAGGCTGTATGTAATACATCAGCAGCTTCAAGCTGATACCTGAGTAACTTGCTTACCGCTTCTGGACTATCTTGTTTCATCTTAGGAGTAAGCGAAATTTGAGCTAACCACATTGGTACAAATTTTTCATAGAGACATACAACATCTCGTTTTACTTGCCTACCACCCTCATTTTGAACCGTGGCAAATATGCCACAGTTGGATTTAAACAATTCTGAATCTCTAACATTTCTAATTTGTCTTCTAGCCTGTTCATCTGTTAGTCCAATATTTTTGCATGCGTGCTTAACACCCAACCAAACTTTTCCATTCTCGTCTTTAACACCTAGCAAAGTGTCATCATAGAATGGAATTTCTTTTGTCTCTACTCCCATTTACTCTCCTTTCTTTTTCTTTTTTGATTTAGATCTTTCGTTCCAAGCATTAACAGCTTTCTCTTCAAGTTCTAACGTAATGACATCTGAATCTAAACGATAGGTCTCTTTGTCTAAAGCGAATGCAGGCCCACTTGCATGGCATTTTGAACACAAAACACAATAACGATATGGTATTTCTTCATCCCCCACATTTCGCACACGAACTAAGTTAACTTTCTTACTCCTACAAAAAGGACATCTCTTTAATCTAGTTTTTTCTGGAATCATATTTCTCCTTCCTGATCACTCCTGATCCTCTTCACTCTCAACAAACACAAGCTTATCAATTTGCTCTCTGTCACTACCTCTGAAGATAGAAATGTTATTGTCAATAGTCCATTCACCATCAACCTTGACACAACAACTGCCTCTCTGGTATTTCACAGGAATCTTATCCCATTCAATTCCCTTATCAACCAGTAACATTTCTTTTAGCATCTCACAATTAACACCCTGAAGCTCTTTGTGAGAATAAAATGCTTGTCCAACCATCTGAACTGCATTTCTCATGGCATCCTGCTGTCTCCAATAGATTAAGTTTGTGACTTCTTCTTTTGGAATTGAGAACGCTCTAGCATCAAACATAGCTCCACGTTCTTTAGATTTCTCATAGGCTTTAAGCACTTCCATATCTTCACTTGATATGCCTTCTCCTTCGTTTACCTTAAATCCATAAACAAAAGCACTAAATGCCTTATTGAACTCCATAGTTGCCATACTCGCTGCAATGCTACACATCTTATCAATACGGTAGTTAAACCATCCATCTGAATTAAGCTTCTGATAATCAATAAGAATAAATGTAATTTCATCGCTCTGTGCGTAAGCAAATACGCAACCCTGAATCTGTCTACACATTTTCATCATTGTGGCTTGCATTGCATTGCTAAGTACTTCATCAAACGGCTTTTGGAACCCTCTAGTGAATGTATGGAATGCCTTTCCATCTACTCTAATTGCAACAGGTACTCTTCTTGTTAAGTACTGCCTTGAGACACATTCATAAGCTTTCATTCGTTTGTCAAACTCTGTTGCCATTTTCCTTTTTTCATCTCCTTTCTAAAAATCTCTATACTAAAAGAGACACCTCATAAGAAGTGTCTCCCTCAATATCAATCCTTAACTAACACTTGAATCCCGGAACATCTCCAAAGAATGCTGTAAGAATTTCATTTAGATCATCTAGATCATCCATTACTTTCTTTTCAGTGCCCTCTTCATTGAATCCTTTTGTTTCATCATATTCCTCTCCAGAGAAGTCACCCTCTTTTGAGCAGAATCCACAACCACAGCAATCATCTTCTTTCTCTTCTCTGGCTTCTACCTGTTTGCTATAAGCGTCCATGAGCTTATGATAGGTATTAATTTTTTCTTCTTTGTCTGCATCCTCAACGGTACATACGCCCGGAACATAAAAGACTACACAATCTTTATCAAAGTCAACTTCTACACTGCTTACAGTAAAAGTCATGCCATCCATAGTAATTTCATCAGCAAGTAAGCCAACTGTTAAAATCCTATTGAAAGAAAGATCTTTCTCTAAAATGATCTCATCTTCTTTTTCAACGGCCGTATGTACTAATTCAGGTTCTTTAGTAAAATAACTAACGTCAGAACCATCTAACTTTTCAAGTCCTGTGTTTAATGTTAATGTACTTTTTACTACTGTTTCTCCTTTAAAAATCGCTTTCATCTGTTTCTCCTTTTCTATGTAAATTAATAGTTACAGATTTAACTCATTGTGAGGTGATATATTTCTCTATTGGTTTATGATCAAACAAGATCAGGAGTATGGAGGCACAATGACGCCGCAGCGGAGTGTAATCTCATCAAGTCCTTCCTGGCTTGCCAGTGAAGGAGATGAGATTATGCCTCCTTTCTCCTGATCTTGTGAGTGATTCAAACACAATTCATTAAATCAGCAAGTATATCTCTTGCAAAATGTAGAACAACTTATCTTTGATGTATTCCTCTATGTATTTATGATTCAAGAAGGAGGATCTTCATGAACTCCTCTCGCAGTTGTTGCTGCTAAATCATTACGAAGTGATGTTTAGCGTAAACAATGCGGAGGGTTCTGAAGATCCTCCTTCTTCGATGGTTTATGATAAGTATTTCTACAAAGGGTACATCTCCCTTTTGTTGGTTTAGGCACTCAATTTTTCTGTAATAATTGCATTCTTTTGTCCATACAGAATCTGCATTCTTTCAAAAAATTCTTCAATTACAGTTGCTTCGCTTACGTCTTCAATATCTTCACAACATCCCCAGAGGTTAATATCTGGAGCAACTATCTCGCCCAAATCTTTTAATAATTCTGTAAATCTTGGATCAACAATGAACCACTTATATACTTTAAGATTGAAATCTCCTGCTTCAGCTCTCTCTTCATACATATCATCATAGTCAATATACTCAAGCTCTTCATAATCTGATTCATCATAATTTTCTGGACAGTTATAAATATAAAACGAATCTCCAACCGTTCCATTTGCTAACGAATCTCCATAAATAGCTTCTAATTCATTTACTACGATTGTTACATCTGCTTTTATGAGAACTCCGATTACTTTCTTTTTAATAAACTCATCTGCTTCTTTAATAGTTAATTCCTTTACTTCTTCTGACATATAATTCCCCTCTCTATCTTGGATTGTAATATCTTGCTACGTAATCTTCAATAATTGTAAAAGCCTGCTCATAATTGAAATCTCCGTTAATTAAATCTTCTCTAATTCGTTTTAGGCTTTCTTTTTGGGATGAAGACATATGTAATTTTTCATAATCAAACATCATAATGTGTTTTAATGTAAAATAAATTCCTGAATGGAAAGTTGTTGTTACCAAATCTTTTCTAAATCGTGGCTGTTTATATAATAAACAATCACTATACCCCCAATATCGTTCAGCTTTAAATCTTTCATCCGCTAATAAATTTTTCATTTCCAAGAATGTATTTTGATTTATTCCTATACAATCAAACCCTTGAGAGAAATATTTCAGAATTTCTAATCTTCCAAAAGCAGCCCATCTTTCTTTATATGCTTTTTTATCTCTTTTTGAGAGTGTATATAAAGCATTAAGCTCTTTCCCAAATTTATCGTACATATATTTCCAATTATCTACATTATTACTAAGCATCAATTCTTTTTCAAGCATCTTTACATAACCAATAGTCTCTGCATAATACTGTCTTGTCCAATGGACAGCATTCATAAACTGATATGGGAGCCATCTTCTGTGTATATAAGGATTAAACACATGCCCATCTTCCATGATCTTTCTATACAGGTATGAATTTTCTGCAAACGCTTTCCCTTGATATCCTAAAATATTCTGCATAGCCAATGAAGGATATTTCTTTGTGTCTACTCCTGCTTTTTCTAAACTCTTTTCTACATTCATCTTACATTCTTCCTTTCCTAATAACCTAAAATCCATTTCCTATATATATACAAACTCTTATGTTCACCTTTCCAAAAGAACAGCTTATCATCTTTCCAAGTGATCCATCCTTTCATTCCAGCGAGTAACACATAGAGCTCTAACAATGGCTGAATTTCACTTCTTCTCATTCCTGTAAAATCATTTGCCCCAAAATCATTTAATCCTTTTGCTATAAAATTATGTTTCTTTTGAACAGCAGATCTATCAGGAACTGAGCAATAAAATAATCCATACAGGTATTCAATAACCTCATATGGATTTTCTTTTTCGTTTAATTCAATTGGTAATATAAAATCTAAATCTCCTTCCTTTATTAAGTCATCATACTCAATAACCTCTCCATTACACAATGTCACATCACTTACTACGCTTCCTTGATCAATAACCTTATACTTCTTAAATCTCACTTGTCTTTTGTATAGATCAGTTGTCATTCTAAAAGACATGCAACTATTAATCATTAAGCTGTTTCCTTGTGACAGCTCATACAATACTTTAAATAAACTTTTCATAGCTTTCCCTTTCTACATACTCTACATTGGCGACATGTTTTCTCTATTGGTTTATGATTAATAAGGGCACGCACGCCTGTGGCAGCGGTGAAATTACTGTCGTGGAGACTAATTTCCCGCTGCATAAGGCAGCTGTGCTCTTATTATGTATGATTCAATGTCTCGTATGTTTAGCCCATATTAGCTTGTTTGTATGCTCACAATAATGCTATGTTCCTTTATTCTTTTATGATTATAAAGCGGTTGAGCTGCAGGGATGACTTGGTCAATGTATTGCCAGTCATCCTGCAGCTTCAACGCGCCTTATATGTAATTCCATTGTCTCACATACAACGTCCATAGTAACTTTCTTATGTTCATGTTAATAACACGTTTCTAAATTTCCTTTATGATGATAAGATCCAGGGAGGAACGGGTGATGAAATGCTGGTTGGCAACCATGCATGGAATCACCCGTGTATCCTAAGGATCTGATTTGACTTATAACATTTCACATAAGTACCTCGTGTTAGGTTTCACTTAAGATAAAGCCGTCAATGAAGCCCTGTACAATTCTTTGCTATATCTAAACTGATGATACATTTCATTCATACTGATATATCCTGCTTCTTCTAAAATGTCTTTATCACTTCTTGTCTTACCAAGATTTGCACTTACGTTTTTCCCTTTCCCTCTTAACACTCCACATTCATCAGTTACTTTATTTACACCAAGACCACCAACCTTTCTCTTACCAGTATACAAGCCTCTCAGAGTATCTTTAATCCACATGTCCAATGTCTTAATATCATCTTCAACATTCACAATACTAAAGAAATACTCAGCCCAACCAAACTCATTAGGATTTCTTAAGAAATTCAAATACAGATATTTATTAATTTGTCTGATTGCAACTTTTACACTACCGATTCCTGCTTTCTTATTGACATATTCTCTAATATGTTTCTGAAATTCCTTTAAACTCTTCTCAGAAAAACTTCTCTTCTGTCCATTGATACGCACTCCTAAGAATGTAAACCATTGATCTGTACTGACTGTTTCTACCTTTTTTGGATTTAATGTAAGTCCTTTCGTTTCTAACATCTTTCCTAACATCTTCAAAGCCTTATCAGCATCCTTGCCAACCATCAAGATATCATCTGAATATCTGTAATAAATAATATCCATTTTACTTAACTCTTCATCAACATCTTTCAAAACACAATTAGCAAAGAATGTAGATACTGCACATCCTTGAGTCATACTTTTGTATTTCTCAATAACATTTCCTTTCTGATCAACAATACAATCATCCATATAATAATCTCTTACAATCTTGTCAATAGGACTTCCTGTGTCAATTTTATCAATCATTTCATTAAGGACCTCACGGCTTACACTGTCAAAATACTTACTAATATCTACCTTATAACCAGCAGCTCCCTGATGTTTCTTAAGCTCCATACAAATATCATCTACGATATTTTTAACTCCGATCCCTTTCTGATAAGACACACATCTCGGATGAATCATATGTCCATATAATTGCATGTAAACATAATTAATTTGTGTCATAACAAATCTGTCAATCGGCTGATTAACATACACTTCTCTTACTTTTCCATTGTCTTTAGGAATTTCTACTACATATGGAGGTGCAATTTTGTAATTACCATCCCAGATCATTCCTAAAAGCTTTGCTTTGTATTCTGGATCACACACAATTCTTAACACATCTCTATGCACACCTTTACTTTGCTGATGTGTAATATTCTGTCTCCATAACTGATCATCCATGAACAGTTCTAATTTTCTTTTATTAATCTCATTCACTTTTGTGACACCCCCCCCCTTTAATAGTAATTATTTTTCTTTGACATGTTCAAAAATTTCATAAGCCCTCGATCCATTCTTTCTTCAAACTCGTCATATAATAACCAAAATCCATCAATCGCTTCATTTTTATTTTCTACTCTTCGAAAATACATTCGTGATCTATGACAATTTGTACTTTTCTTAATGTATGAATATAGGGAATAGAGTCTCATTGTTCCCCATTGTTTTACAATATTTTTAGTTATTATGTAGGAATGACCTCGATAGCTTACTCTCTGACCAACTTTAATGTCTTCTAAATACATCACATCACCTCAATAATAATTATTTTTACGATTTAAGATTTTTATTGTTCCATATTTCACTTGTTTAAAGAACCATTCCATAGTCATTGTTTCGGGCACAAAAAGTCTCTTCGATGTTTCAACCCAAATCAGTGAACTATCTTGATCTATGATTTTTTTAGTATAACCATTCTGAAGATTCATGACTTTATATGCTGCAAACACTTCTGTTATAGTCCATTCCCAACCCCTATACTTAATTTTCATACCCACTTTAATATCTGTTGCTTCTATCATCTTAAATCACCTACCAGTAATTGTTCTTCTTGTTTGATATTGGATATAACACATATTCACTTGCATTAAAAGGCACCCCATATATCATATTCTCTCTATTCCTTAAATCCTCATATGTTCGATAAAAAGCAGCTCTTATAAGGTGTTCCGGAACTCCTGTAAATTCACTCTGACCTTCCAAATAATCAATGTCTTCTATAATACCTTTCCCTGTAATGCCGTATGCTTCATAGAACGGATTATTTGACTCTATCATATCAGGCCTAACTCTAAAAATACCCTTGTATCCTTTAGGTACTGGAGGATATTTACCATCATTCTCCATTTGATCACCTCTTTCCTAATAGTAGTTATTTTTTCTTTTAAAAGGAATATAACAATACATTTCTGTCCCAGGCACTCTTCCTACTCCTCTAAGAAGATGTTCACCTATTTGCAGATCAAAAAGGCTAGGGTAAAAACTTGCTCGGATTACATGATTGGGATCTCCCTTAAATTCATTTTCTTCATTATAATAATCTTCATCGGTTAAAAATTTGTCGTCTATAATGCCCCATGCTCCATAAAATTCATTGCCTAAAGACACCATATCTTCTCTTAGTCTAAAAACACCTTTATACCCTTTAGGAACTGGACGATACTTTACATCCTCTGACATCCAATCACCTCTTTTCAATAATAATTGTTCTTACGATTTCTTTGGATTTTCTTAAAGTATTTGTCCCACTGTGGTGGATAAAAATAATAGATAACACAATGACCGTCCTTGCCACTAGCATACGACAATCCATCATGTCCACCAATATTCTTATCAAATTCTAAAACACATTCATAACCAGACCCATTTGTTACGTGCGAAACTCCAATAACCGTTGCAGCATCTCTCGGATGTTCATGAAACACATGACAGCTTTGACGGCTTTCTTCTGTTAACACAACCCTGTCTCCAACCTTAAGCACTTTTCATCATCCTTCCTTAATAATAATTATTTTTTCTCTTTTTCGCTCGTGTGCAAGTAATGTCGCCCCAAAATAAATCATCACCAGCTTCATAGAACCACATACTTGTTCCTGTTCCATCTACTTCAACCAATACAGGTATTGCAGATCCCGCATCTATAGCAATGACTGTTCCTTTCGCTTTGGTTTCAAATACACTACTACTTTTGATCCCCCGAGTAACTACTACTCTGTCACCAACTTCCCACATCTAACCACCTCTAATAATAATTATTCTTCCTTTTGATTTGTTCAATCTTTATACCATCTGTAGCAGTAACCTTGTCTGGACAATAATCAAACCACCAACAAGAACCATTTTTCCCTCTGTAAGCTCCATTCCCCCTATGTCCACCCATAGGCTCGTCAAACTCTACTAAAAAGCGTTCCCTTCCTTTTTTGTGATACTCTTCTTCTTTGCTAATAACCACTGTGCCCGTTGTGCCAGTTTTTACTATCCTAACTCTTGTACCTTTTTCCCACATATTCTCACCTACCAATAATTATTCTTACGTTTTCTTGGAACATATAACTTTCTTTCTTCTACAAAGGCTTCTCCCATACAACTACCGTTGTTTGTTAAATCTTGATAAGTCTTGTAAAGCTTAATGACCACTCTGTGATCTGGATTACCTGAATAGTGATAGCCCTTTTGTAACTTAACGTACACATGCCAATAACGGGAGAGGTATGCTTTTGATGGTTGAAGTCTTACAACCCCCTTATAATTTTTAGGTACGGCTTTATATTTTTCTTCTTTCAACGTCATCACCTCTTACATAGGGAATACTGTCACATCCATTGTCTTCATATCAGTAATAATCATCTGCTTTGGTTCATTTCCTAAACAGAAGTTAACAAAATTTGCAATTCCGTAACAAACAATATTCTTAACTGTGTAACATACACTCAATTCCACTCCACAAGCACTTGTAGGAGTTGCTGCAGCTGCTTCTTCATGAGTAAAATTCATGGTTCCAATTAAGTTTTCAACCTGCTCTTTAACTGAACAGTCTGCAAAATAATGCTGTGCATCTGTAAGTCTCATTCTAAAATCAAAGAACGCAATACAGTTTGGATTTAACTTATTGGCCTCTACAATTTTCTTTCTAAGCTCAATATTGTCTACACATAAGAATACATATCCTGTAAGAATATATGGATTATCGATCCCTCTCTCATGCTTGGTTACTTTAATCTGTGGATTAATTGACTTACACAAATTCTCAATTGCATCTACCTTGGCTTCTCCAATATCTCCATCAAAGAACATCTGATTAGTTACGTTCTTAGGTTCAACATGATCAAAGTCCCAGAGATTAATCCCTGAGACGCCTAATCTTGTAAGCTGTTCTGCTACATTTGAACCAATTGCTCCACATCCAATTACATGAACTGGTTTTTTAACTAATGTCTGTGCATCAAAAAATTCTAAAACTTTACTTGTATTCATAATCATTCTCCTTTATTTCTTCTTTGTCCCACTGTAATCTGGATAAGTTATTGTGTATTCATCAATCAAGTCTTCTAAGCGTTCATCACAGCTGATCATTCTCTGCAAACATTTACTCCATTTACTATGCCATTTTGGTGGTGTTAAATCTGCAATAATTGCTCCACTTAATTCTTTTCTTATCTCTGCTTCATCTTTTTTGGGTTTCTCTTTGTCTTTATTTTTGTTTTTATTTTTGTCATAGTTCTTTTTCCAAGTGTCATACAGCTCTTCTGTCCCGTATCCACCACCCCTGTAACCATATCCATTAGAGTAATATCCATTCGTTTTTACAATCACTTCCTCTTTTACATTTGCTTCAATCTGCTTTTTAGCCCACGCCTGCTCATCTGACTGATAAAAAACATAACTAATATCATCTGTCTCATAAAATCTATTGTTATAAATGTCATAAATATTTAACCAATAGCTCCCCTTTTTGTTAAAAATGCCGAATATGTAAAAATTGTTTTCATCAACTGGACTTGTCATAAACTGTTGAATGATCTGCTCCTGATATGTATCATCTACACCACTTGGGCTTGTTGCCATATTTACATGCGAATGTCCATGGAATCTAATCTTATTGTAAATCTCATCTGGCTGACTAAGCATCCAAGTTGGATACAGCTCATCATCTGATGTTACAGTAGCTCCTGTAACTTCCTGTGGGAATACAACAATATCTTCTACGTAGAACCCGTTTTCGCTTCGACTAACAAGTCCATGCCATCCAATTTCTTTTTCACATTCCTGAATGAGATAATACATTTTCTTTTCTGCCATTTCTGAAAAAGCAATCTCAATTTTCTCTTCTTCTTTAAGTTTTACATTAGGATTAATTTCCATCTGTAATTTTTCTGGGGTTAAACCAATAGAAGTGATAGCTTTCGCTACCACTTCTTGTACTAATCTCTGTGCATCTAACTCTTCAATTCTAATTTTTCTCATTTTTAATCCTCCAATGCTCTTGCTTCTTTGAATGAAATAAATTCTTCTCTTCCTGGAACCTTAAGACACTTTTGATTCGTAAATCTAGATTCGCAATAGTTAAAGAAAGCTCCTACTACAGCAGTGTCATATAAAGAAATTCCAGCGACAGCTGATCTAACAAGATTAAAAATTGACATATAATCTCTGTTTGAAATCGCTTCAATTAAATTTGCTTCATTTGCTCCCCAACAGTTAAACTCATGGAAATGTGGATTAGGAATATACATATCATTTGTGTAATTATAATCTCTCATTGCAACTGGTTTATTATTGACCAAGTCAATCATTATTGCTTGCTGTAGATACAAAGTGTATTCTCTTGTCTTAAAGATTTTGTCGAATACTTTTTTCGTCTTTTCATATCCAGCCTCTTCTTCAAAGTATTCATCATCAAAGTTTCTTTCGTAAATATCATCATCCCAATATAACAATGGCTGAACGATTGCAAAGCTAAACCAATCACCGCTAGGATCACACCTAAAATCACTTAAATCATCACCCATCATGTTTAACATTTCTCTTACTTCATTGAACTGAGAATCATCTTTCATATGTAAATATCCGAAGAGTCTTTCTTGTGACTCTCTTAATGTTTTAAGAGAGTGTCTGAGATTATCTTTATAGCTATTAACTCTGTCCTGATTATTCTGAACTTCTCGTTCTAAATGTTTCTGCTGACCTTTAGACGCAACCTTTAGGAAGTTTTCAATATTAATTTTGTTTTTAATTTTTACGTACTGCTTATCTACTTTTGAATAAATATCACGAATCATGTTCATGACTTCTGATCTGTCTCTATTGCTAACAACTTCTAAGACATCCTGCATTGTATCTCCATAAACATGACTAACAATCTGCATGATCAGTTCATAAGCTTCAAAGTCTTTTTTGTAATCTTCTTTTTCTCCGTTTAAGAAAATTGTGGTTCCTTTCTCTTCTGGATGAGTAAACACCTTGAAAACTTTATCGTGGTGGAATTTAACCTCTTCCCAACCTCTTTCTTCCCACGTCTGAATGAGTTCTTCTTCCCTATCATCTGAAACATCTTTTATTGCTACAACCTGCAAATGTGATTTTCTGCCACTAAAAAGACTGTCAAATACATGACAACCGACTTCATGTTCATGACTTAGATACTCTGTGATTCCCTCATTAAAATCAATTGACCTTAAAATTGATGCAGCATAGAAATAAGCAATTAATTCATTACCTTTGTCTCCACCAGTGCAATCAATACTTCCATTGGTGATTCCTACATAACTTAATAATCCATCTCCTCGACTAAAATCGTAGTCTTGCATTACAAAATCATCATCTTTTTTGTTAAGCCAGAAGATATAGTTTTTAACCTCATCTTCACTTACAAACTGTAAAATCTCTTCTGGGACAATACTGCCAATGTAAGTACCGCTTTCCAACTGAACACTTCCATCTTCTCCATATCCCTTAACTTTCATTAATCCCATAGCTACAAGCTCATCAATCATTGCTTTTCTTGCTCCCCATGGAACATCAACAATCTCTGGATTGTATTCTTTAATCTCTTCTTCTGACCAGTAACAATCCTCATCGTTTCTCATCTGTTCTCTAACAGATTCGGGATCAACCAATCCATATTCTTCAACCAGTTCATCCCAATTCTTTACTACCACGTAGTCATTTGCTTTAAATTTTCTTTCTTCCATAATGTATTTTCCTTTCTTATGAATATAATTAATAAGTAAAAAATAAGAACGTAGGCTGTGACACCTACGCTCCTCATGTTCTTTTCTCTTTACCTGCTAGAACTAGAAAGCAGAATCGGCTTTAACTACAGCTGATAACATTACAGAATCACCATCATTGTATCCTAACTCTTCAAATGTATCAGTTAATTCAGCTACACTTAATGGTTTCATATTCACAGAGATTGTAGCTCCTGTTGTTGCAATATTATTTTCAGCTAACACTTCACTTGGAGTCTGATTTCCTTCTGCTGTTACATAACTTTTACCTGCTGTTGTTGCTAAT
>OIZP01000023.1_pt1 | contig 113962 bp, 107 predicted proteins | sample 1588531 | NCBI WGS metagenome assembly OIZP01 (sample SAMN03283283) | human gut metagenome | biome: human-associated habitat; material: feces | host: Homo sapiens | place: Peru | collected 2012
CCTCCGGCTTTTCATCCATTTGCTCGATATATTGGATGCTTGGAGCGCATATAATTGCGCCTGCCGACTCGCCGATCATCAATTTTCCATTTGCCAATTCCTTTTTCAGTAGCCCATCAGTTCCCGTTTTACGGAGCTGGTCCATAAGAAAGAAAGAATTTCCGCCGGTAAAATATATCACATCTGCTTCTTCAAAAACAGACTGTATCGTTGAATAAGCCTCCGTTGAAATATCAATTTCAGTTACGATTGCTCCCAACTTTTTGAATAATTTTCGAGCCGAGCCGACATAACCGGTGTAGCCTTCACGCAGCGAAGCTGTTGGAATAAATGCGACTTTCTTATTTTCAATTTCTTCCTTTATCAGACTTCCCACACTTGAAAAGCGCGAACATAAAAATAGTTTCATCAATATTCTCCTTTATAAATTCCGATTGAACAAAATCGCTGTGCGATGGTCTGCCAAGACTGTGGCGCAGTTTTATTTTTATTAAAAAAGCAGTGGAAATTCTTTTCATAATTCATTATTGTTAAGTTACCACACGAAACAACTAAACTAAGAAAGTCCCACTGCCTATGATAAGAATAACATTTTCTGGTCTCTTCCGCAATCGGAATTATGACGATAATGCACCTCCAGATAGGTAGATGTAATCATTAACACTACTTATTTGGAGGTTTTATTATGTACAAAGATATTTTTGAATCTATCCACAATGAAACGGAAAAACGTAACCTGCGTGAAAGGACTATTCAACTGTATTGTTCTGATGTCAGTTACTTCCTTCGTTGGATTAAAAATCCTATCTCTGAGCTTACTCTTGAAGATGCTGAAAGTTTTCTTACTGCTAAACGTTTGGAAGGCAGGTCTCCTGAAACCCATAATCACTATCGGTCTGCAATCAAGTTCTTTTATAAAAAGGTTCTCAAGATCCTTTGGGACGATGACACTGTTCCTGCCATGAAAAGAGAACGAAATCTTCCAGCTGTTCTGACTCGTAATGAAATAAATGCAATTATTGACGCCACCACTAACCTAAAACATAAAGCCATTATTGCAACTATGTATTCTTCCGGATTACGTGTATCAGAGGTCGTTCATCTCCATTATGATAACATTTCCCGTACCAACATGACGATTCATGTCAGGGGAACCAAAGGCAGAATTGACAGGTATACGATTCTGTCTCAAAAGAATCTTGATCTTCTCACAGAGTATTGGTTTCAGTATGGACGCCCTAAAGATATCCTTTTCCCCAGTTCCTGGACCGGTGGATATCTGGATATAGCCAGTGTTAACCAATTCTTTAAGAAAAGTGCCAAACTTGCCGGTATTACACGTCGCGTTTCTTCCCATGCATGCCGTCATAGTTTTGCCAGTCATTTATTTGAAAGTGGTACAGATACAAAGGAATGGATTCCTTATTGTAAGAAACCATTTGATGGTGCTGAATCTGTCATCAGATATCTTGGAAAATATACACACCGGATTGCTATCAGTAACTACCGAATCAAAGGTATGACGGAATCTACAGTTACATTTTCTGTTAAGGATTACAAAAAGCAAGGGCAATGGAAAGAGAGCACCCTCTCCGGCGAGGAATTTATCCGTCGATTTTTAATGCATGTTCCTCCAAAACGTTTTGTACGTATTAGGCACTATGGGCTTCTTTCATCAAGAAATAAAAATACAAAGATTACCATATGCAGAAACATCCTTGGCTGTCAAAAATACATTTCCAGGCTGAAAGATATAGATACACCTGCCATGCCATGCACCACCCGAAAGAGAAAGTGTCTGTGACCAGCTCAAACGGCTACAGGCAGAGAGCAGACAGAGAAGCCAGCCAAAGCGAAAATCCCACGACAGAGAAAGATAGCTTTAATGCCGAAAACAACACCGCAGGGCAGTACCCCTGCCTTGCGGGATTACATACATTTTAAGACAGAGAAACACCCTGCAAGATTTTGAAGTCTTACAGGGCATAGGTGGTTCATTCAGGAATTAATACATCTCCATCGGAGATTGTTGCCTTAAATGCCGAAATTGCACCTGCAATGGTGTTACCACTGGTTTCATCAATTTCGCCTTCATAGGAAATTTGCACGGTATCACCAACCTTGACAATTCCATAATCTACATAACGGGAGATACGAAGGTCATTTAGCAGAACCTTGTAGGTGATACCGTCCGCCGGATTCTTGCACAGGATAGAATCATCCACCAAGATATATTCTTCCGTAATCTTAATGATTGTACCGGCTACCGAGTTTCTGTACGGTTCATACTCTACTTCAGTGGAATTCTCTTTCGCATAATGGATAATCCTGCTTGCAGCATCCTCGCCGATGTTGAATAGATACTGCCAATTAAATGCGTTTGTCCACAGATAGCCGTCTTCCGTCACATACAGAGCAACTTTGTAAACACCAAGTGCTTCGGAAGTAATCGTAAAACTGAGGTAACTTCTGTCACCAACCGTCCATGTTTGATCTTCAACGAAAGGGGCGTTCCTACATTCGGACAGAACTTCCCACACATAATCGTCACTGCTCAATGCAAAATGTTTGCTATCAGGACTATTGTCTCCTTCGGAAAAGCGCTGAAGCTCCACGACCTCGGACAGATTTACGACATCCATAAGCTCACCAAGGGTGTTCGGAGGAGCATACTCGTCATTCTGAAAGACATAATAACTGTCCTCCATCTTTACGGCTATAAACTGACATTGAGCAATATCCTTCAGTGCATATGCTTCAAACTCGGCAGAATATTTTTTTCCATTATTGACTTCATCATATCCAACCACAGTGTAGTTGCCAATTCTCTCGCCAATCCATGCTTCTGATACCACACGGCCTTTTCCATGATACTCAATACCGTCAATTTCGACATTTCTATATTTTTCATATACAGTCTGATACTCCCATGGCCATACAATTGCAGATTCGCTGGCTTGGATAGAAAAGTCCTTGTATCTGCCGTCGGTTCCCTCCGGTGTTACATTTTCCCGAAATAGCGATGGTAGGATTGCCGCCCCTACAATTACAATCACTGCAAAGCATGCTGCCAAGGAACCCCATTTTAACCAATGTTTCTTATTTTTCTTCTTGCACTTAGCTGCGTCGGTGACAAGATCGTCATCAATTTGCCCGATGGCATTTGCGATTCTCGGTGTTTTCATATTTCAACGTCCTCCTTAATCAAGTAATCTTTTAGCTTGTTTCGGGTGTAGAACAACATATTTTTGACCTTACTCTCAGTAAAAGAATAGCGCTTTGCAATCTCCCTTATAGAATCGAAATAGAAATACTTGCGGATGAAAACATTCCTGACATATTCCTCCTGACTGCGAAGAAACTTACTGATCAGCTTACCTACATCCTCGTCGCTCACATCGGGAGCATATCGTTCATCCGGCAATACTGCCGCAAGCTCATCCAAGGATAAAATGATTTCCGCCGACCGTTTCTTTCGCTTCATAAACTCCAGTCGCTTCAAAGAGAGATTTCGTGCAATCTTGCAGATAAAGGACATGAAATTGTGCGGTCTTGTAGGCGGAATGGTGTTCCACACACTCACATAAGTATCATTAACGCATTCCTCAGAATCTTCGTGATTATTTAGAATGTTATAGGCAATACTGTGGCAGAGTTTTCCGTACTTTGTATCCGTCTCCTTGATCGCCTGTTCATCTCTATTAAAGTAGAGTTCTATGATTCCCAGATCATCCATGTTGTTCACCTCCCTAATTTGACCTAAAAGCGCTTTCACCTATTAAGTACGTTTTTTGAGGCGATGGTCTTAAAAAAATAACTCTTTTAGAATTATACCATAAATCTTTGATTTTTCGGTCATATACATAAAAACGGCGGCAAGGTTTTCCTCGCCGCCGCTCCGGCTTAACTGCAAATCAGTTCTGCATTTACAATCTCCACCGCTCTACTGCGAATATTATTCATCCTACCAACCCACTCCATTTGATTTTCTGTCTTTAGTTGCTCGGTTACGCCCTCACGCTCCGACATCTGTTTTATCAACCGAAGGAACATATCCTTTGCCTGTTTGTCTATCTCGGCAAGGTATTCGTTCAGCCTTCCGCTTATGAGCAAATTGGTATATGTAAGCCTGTGATATTCTTTCAGATAGTGCAAATGCCGCTGTCCCCACAAACCGATAGGCTGTTCTTTTTCGGTTGGTAAGATAAGACAAGGAATATAATAATCTCCTTGCAGTTCATACCACAGACCATTTTTATCATCGTAAATATACTTGTCCATTGAAAATCCTCCGTTATAATATATTCGCACATACATCACAGTTCTCCGATTGCCACACTCTGTTATATCTTGTTATGAGATTTTCTTGCCCTTGCATTTGCCCTTATGAGCAAGGAGGGAAAGAGTAAACTTGTGTGTAACCGTATAAAGAGATAAGGCGAACACATTGCGATAAATCCTTTGTTTTCAAGGCTTTTGGAGGATTTTATTAAAGCACTGTAACCTCTGTTGAAAGGTCATAATTTACTGATATTCAAATTCCGATTTTCCAATTTAACAAACTTGAATTTATATATGTCTTTGCAAATATACCATATCTATTAGCTGTACACCGCCCTCATAAATTGTATGGTCATAATTGTCAGTAAAAAAATTGGGAATCTTGTGAGAACAAACAAATCCACATTTTTCATAAAATGGTATCGTCAATGGACTGTCACCTGTTCCAACTTGCAAAACAGAATATTCATCTGCATATTTACTGGCAAGAAAATCAATTAGTGCTTTGCCATAGCCCTTTCCCTGGTTTTCCGGATCGACTGCGATATTCTTGATTTCAAGTATTCCGTTACCTTCATCGGTGACAACACATTCAGCTTTTACATCATTATCTTCAAGCACATACATAGTTCCTTTTTCAAGATAACGATCAACCATGCTCTCCTGTTCATCAGCTAATAACAATAATGATATAAACTGCTTTTTATTTTTGTTAACTTCTCGAATTTTCATACAACTTGTTACTCCATCAATTGCCATCTAATTTAATTCATCAAACTTGAAGTTGTAAATATCATTTTACATTTTTATATGAAATCACAATATGACTTGGTGCAAATAATACTGATGCAATAATCAATAGCACTGACCTACTCATAATCCCACTAAATAAGAACAACATTGAAGGAATAATAGAAAGTGCTAATGCTCTGAAAACGCTGTTTTTCTTAAAACATATAATCCAAATAGCACAATAAAGCATTACCAATATGGTATCTACAATCAGATATAGTGCAAATGCTTCGTCAGACCACCACCCGAACCAAGTTCCCGGAATATTGATTATCATGAATCCGAAACAACCCAATCTCCCTACTTGTTCTGTGACCTCAACATATTTATTGTTCCACTTATTATCAAATCCATCTTTACACTTAATCGCAAATACAACATTGGGTATCATAATGACTGCAATAAAAATCAGCCCAAAAACATTAAACCATTTGATTCCTTAAGGTTTTGCTTGAATCTTGATAATCCCTTATTCTTCGGCTCCGACTGATGAATGGTACTCTTGCGATAGGACTTCTTTCTATCCGTATCAGTTACCTTTGCACCAGCTGTCTTAGGACCTCTCTCTACTGTATAGATGTTACTCCCCTTAATCTTGGCTCCCTTCGGTTCGTGGGCATGAATCTTGGCTTTCTCCTTGGTGTGAATGACCATCGGTTTGTCATCAACCTTTCTAATTTTCAATTTTCTCACCTCCTACTTTGAAAAATAAAATAAGCCGCTAGGGAGCAAAAATTACTCCTTAACGGCTATGTAAAATCATTCAATATTCAATTATTAAAAGCAACATGAAACTGAAAGTTTGACATTATCTATTACAATGTAAATAATGCTTTTTCGTAGTCCTTAACATAATACTTAATACTAGTTCTTCCTTTTTGTACTACAGTATGTCCCTCATTTTCAAGCATTTCCTTTTGTGCCTCAATTCCTCCGGGATACTTTGCATTTAATTCTCCATTTGCTTTTAATGTTCTCCAATAAGGGGTTTTATCCTCTGCACGCTGATAACTCGCCCATGCAACTATTGAAACAAAAATTCCGGCTGTGATTGGCTCTGTAAAATCAGCACCGCTTTGTTTAGCAAAGTAATCTCTTATTGTACCTACAGTAAGCAATTTACCACAAGGCACAAGTCGCATTACTTTGTCATAGTCAATAGGTGGGGCAAAGTACATTTTATCTCCACCATATTTTTCAATGCTTTTTTCATCTGTTATTATTTGGACTTTAGGCATATCCTTGCTATCCATAAGCATAGCATTAAAATCTTTTTTATCTTCATTTGCCATAAGTATCACCTCCAAGCCAATCATATCTCAATAAATATACTCATGCAATGAGACGGTTTTAAAATTTCTCTCAAAAATTCATATTCGTCTCTCCGTTAAACCCACCGGCTTACTGGGATTTATCAGTTAATAAGTTTACTTGCCAGTTTGTATACTTGATTTATTTCTTTGCTTTCTAACTTCCAATTATTGAGTTCATCTTTAATCAGCTCCGGAAATTTTTTACTAATATCTCTTAAAGCATTACCTACTGATTTCCTAACATATTCACTCGGATCTTCTTTTAAGGCTACAATCCGCCTAATTGCTTCATTCGGATTATCTTTGAAATATGGTCTACTTGTCCATATTCTTAATCCTTCCGTAACTGCTCTCCTCGTATTTGGATTATCATTTTCTAACCATTCATCAATGATCGGAAGTGCTTTTTCATATCCTGTATTTTTGCAAAATTCATCAAATGCCTTTGCTAATACTTCCTGAACTCTCCAATTATCATCTTTAGAAACTTCATCTCTCATAAATGTCAAAATATCATTTTGTTCTGATAAGTATCCAAAAAGAAATACACCGTACATTCTTACTTGATAGGTATTTGAGTTATAAGCTAAAAACGCCAACTTCTTGACAAATTCTTTATCATTAGATCTATAATCGGATAAGGCTCTTTTTTCTTCCTCTTTAAAACCATTTTCTATCAAAGAAAATTCTTTTTCTAAACTCGCAATATAATTTTCCAAACAAAATCACCTTACTTTCAAATTCAAATTTTCTTTTCCCTAATAATTACAAATATTCCTTGGAAATTGCTTCCACACCATACATTTCCATAAATGCATCCAGGTCCGCTGCATCCCCAATCAACATATTCTCGTCAAAGTGTACGATAAGCATATCTTAAAATCCAGCCACATGTTCTCCGGTACAAATGATACATTTTAGAACTGCTTCCTTATTTATTTTTCATATCGAATCTTATATGCTTTCTTCTTAAAAATAGGGAATATCTAATTTATTATCATCAAGGTCGGACATTCATCCGACCTCTTGATTATACTATAGATTCTATAAAAATTCATCTGTTATCACTGCAGCATTGCTTCTTTTTTCTTCTGTTCCGCAATCTTCTCATGAATGTTGGTATTATACAGCCTGTACAAATCCGTATCCTTGCTGATCTGATTATCAAAGGGAATTACTACCGAACCACACTTAATAAGTCCCATTCCAGAGGCGGTATTAGTTACGAACCGAAGCTGTGCCTCTGATACCCCGATAACCTCCGCCATCTTTGAACTGTCTGTATTTGCCTGCTTCAAGAGTGCCACAAACTCAGAGTTTGCAAGCATTGTGGTTGCTGTGTAATTCTGCAACAGATCGACAACATTCTGCGTGATACCGGTACAAAGACCTCCCTGCTTTCTTACCTTCTTCCAGAGCTGCTGCAGATATTTTGCAGAATACTCCGAATTAAGCAGGACATGGAACTCATCAATATAGAGCCATGTTGCCTTGCCTCGCTTACCATTCTCAACAATCCTGTTCTGAATGGACTCCATCATAACAAGCATTGTGATAGGACTAAGCTCTGTACCTAAGTCCCTGATGCCATAGACTGTAAATCTGTTATCCACATCCACATTTGTCTGGTGGTTGAAGATGTTAAGCGAACCATTTACAAAAAGTTCCAAAGACAATGCAATGTCTTTTGCCTCGTCCTCCGGCTGTGCCATGAGAATATCGTAAAAATCACTCATTACCGGGATATACTTCTCTTTGCTCCTTGCAATGTCGATATACAGTTTTCTCACACAGCGGTCGATGATTGACTTCTGTCTTGAATTTAAGCTGTCACCGATGCACTGCTCACAAAGACCAAGCATGAACTCGCCCTTTTCTCTTACCATTCCCTTGGAATCATTCGGATCAAGGCTCCATACATCCATCTCCAGCGGATTCACATAGTTATCCGTGTAGGTGGACATATTTACCACTGTTCCACCATAAGTCTCAGCAATATCAAAGTATTCGTTCATTGGATCTATAACGATTATTTCATCATCTCCCGACAAGAATACGCTGCCCATTTCCATCTTGCAGAAGAAGGATTTACCGGAACCCGGCACACCAAATACAAAGCCATTTCCATTGATGAGCTTCTTTCTGTTACCGATATTCACATTCTTGCTGATCTGGTTGATGCCATAATAGTTTCCTGTGCTGTCATTTAATTCCTGCACATTAAATGGCATAAGCACCGCAAGTGACTGGGTAAGAAGTGTACGCATTGTCTCCACCTGTCTTACACCAATCGGAAGTGCTGTGTTGAGTGCCTCCCTCTGCTTTAAGTAGTGTGTGTCAATCGTGCAGCTGTTACGCTTTCCGATAGTCTCTACTGTCTCACATACACTCTCAAGCTCCTTCTTGCTTTCTGCCATAAGAATAATGGTTACTCCCACAAAGAAAAGGCACTGGTCATTCTCACGGACATCATCCATGATTTCCTCAATCTCCTTTTTCTCCGTCCTTTTGGCATATGAGATTTCCGTAGAAAAATCGTTATTCTTATTACGGACTCTCTGCTGCTTAATGATATCCGACTCAATACCAAGGTATTTCTTCTGAAGCACCTTTGTTGTCAGATCCTTGGGAACAGGCACCACATCAATGCTCGTGATGGAATGAACCGGAAGGGAAGTAATCTCATTGATGAATCTGTCTGACAAACTGCTCGGATACTTTTTGATAAAAAGTGCCTTGCAGAATTTACTCTCATCCTCAAAATGGTCTGGGAAATATTTCACCATCCCATTGCACAGATCATTTCTAAAATCTGCCCCGACCTTCTTTGCCTTTTTGATATCAAAATCAAAGCTGCCCTCATCTCCAAGATGATAATAGTCATAGAGCACTTTCAGTCTCTCATTGCCATTAAGTGGTACAATCTCCGCACCAAGCTCAATGAAAGCCTTGTGTATCGTTGCCTCAAGGGTTGCAAACTGTGCCTTTGCCTCCTCGAAGTTCTTTCTCTCAATCGTGATTGTCAGGTATCTCTCCTGCTCAATCCCCTGTCTGCCCTCAATAATCTTCTCCTCAATGATGTCATTGTAGATTCTTCTATAATTGTTGAAGCCATCGTTTTTCTCAGCAATCAGAACCTTGTCACGGAGTTCATCCATGTTTTTGTTCTTATTGTTGATCGTAATCTTATAATTACAGTCCAGCGAATTTAAGAACTTGCAGTATCTCTCAAATATGCCGATCTGCTCATCCTCCGTTGCTGTTGTGTAATTGATGTCCTGAAAGCGGTAGCATTTGGAATACTTATTTTTGCTTACTTCAAAAATGCCGTTTTCAGCCACCGCCATAATCTCTATGGTTTCCTGAATGGATTTAGGTGTCTTATACAAAGGCTCGCTCACCTTTTTCAGTAACTTAAATCCGTCTGTAAATAAACCCATGTCTCTAACCTCGCTTTCTTATAATGAAAGCCCGCCGGGAACTTCACCCTGCGGGCTGTGTTCCCGACCTTGCGGTCAGATACTATTCGTTTCTAATGCATTGCCTTATATGCTGCAATGCCTGCTACTGCCGCCACAATGACTGCGACAAGTCCAAGCAGCATATTTCTCGTCTTTTTCTTCATCGCTTCAAACTCCTCCTGCTTCTTTACAGCCGAATCAGCTGTTACAGTCTCCGGTTCAGCCTTTCTGCCTTTCTTCTTTACCTGTTCATTCTGTTCTGCTTCTAACTGCTTTATTGCAGGCTCTCCTTCTGTTGATACATAGGTAAGCGCCCTGTTGCCAAACATAAAATGCAGTTTCTTTCCCATATACTCGTAGAAATTCATCCCATTAAAGGAATAGAAACCACCAAGTGCAATCGGTGCCACACAGGGAATTGCCACATAAGCAGAACCCGTAAGACCGATATACTTGTAAAGAAGAAGGACGATACCGCCACCAACCACTACGCTTGCAATGGAAAATATAAGCTGCCTTGCAGTAAGTCCCATTGCAACCGATTCCTGATAGCGGTCAATATCCTTGTTTACTTCGATTACCATTGTCCCTGCCTCCTATCTTGATAAATCCTTTATCTCTGGCTTTCTTGTCATTCCGATATTTGCCTCATACTTATCCATTCCATCCGGACACAGTTCTCTAAGCTTATCTACATTGAACAGATAAAGCGGATATTCACAGAAACCGCTCCTTTGCGTGAATCCTGTAAACTCTCCAATGTCATTGTCTGTAATAAACTTTTCAATATCCGGCATGCTTCTATCTCCTTTCCATTGTACAACGGATGCTTCATTGGCACAGGCATTTCTCTGAACTGTTCCATATACTCATCGAAAATATCCAAACTCACAAGAACAGTTCCAGAAGCACCATCACCCAATTTGTAAACTGCTCCCGCAGCCCTAGCCATTTCAATCATACGATGTCTTCCAATACTATATATGACAGACGCTTCTCCTAGTCTTACATATTTTTTTTCTATTACTTTCCCTGATATCGGGATCTTATATAAATGTTTCATAAAGGTCTCCATTCTTTCTCTATGTATCAGATTTGTCCTCGGAAGTCTGTATAGAGCTCCTGCTGCAGTCGCATAGGCAATAACCTCATTAGATGATAATTCAAATTCATCTGCTGCTTCAGTTTCTCTCAAATACCGCTTCGATATATTTCCGGCATGATAGCCTCTAATATCATGTTCTAATTGAATCGCCACTGACTTATTCCTCCACCTTAAACTGCTCTAAATACGAATCAAGGATTTCTGTATTCACTAAAACCATCTGATTTATTTTATAAATAGCTCCTGCCTCTTTGGCAATCTCCTGAAACTTAGACATTCCCATTGCATACAATTTGCATCCTTCCTTATATCTCACAAATTTCTGAGCCTTTAATCTGCTGTCTTCGTAATCATATTTTTTTCTTTCTGCCATTTCTTACTTTCTCCTTTTCCGTAACGCAAAAAGGACACCTTTCTAAAATTTCTTTTAGAAAAGTGTCCTAAATTAGTGCATTATCAAATTTTACTTTCAAGCAGTAATATCTGAACTTATTCACAAGTATTCATATCCGACTGACCATTTGTTGTCATTTTGTTGTCCTTTTGACACAGACACCTAAATTACAACTCTAGAAAGCCTTGATAAGTAGCGGTTTTACGGCATTTCTACTTGTCGATGCTCTTCATTGTTGGGAACAATAATACATCCCTGATGGCAGGACTGTCTGTAAGTAACATAACAAGTCTGTCAATTCCGTAACCGATACCGCCTGTAGGTGGCATACCGATTTCAAGGGCATTTAAGAAGTCCTCGTCTGTGTGTTCTGCTTCTTCGTCACCTGCTGCCGCAGCTGCGTCCTGAAGTGCAAAACGCTCTCTCTGGTCGATTGGATCATTAAGCTCTGAGTAAGCGTTACACATTTCCCATCCGTTTATAAATAACTCAAAACGTTCAACTTTCTCAGGATCTGTTGGTTTCTTCTTGGTAAGAGGAGAAATTGCAATCGGATGATCCATTACGAATGTAGGCTGGACAAGTTCTTTTTCACAATATTCCTCAAAGAAAAGATTAAGGATATGACCCTTGTTGTGTCTTTCTTCATATTCGATATTATGCTCTTTTGCAAGTGCCTTTGCTTCTTCGTCTGTCTTAACTGCATCGAAGTCAATTCCTGCGTATTTCTTGACACAGTCTGTCATTGTAATACGATCGAATGGCTTGCCAAAATCAATTTCAATTCCGTTGTATGTGAATTTGGTTGAACCACATACTTTTTCGGCAAGATAACGGAACATGCTTTCTGTAAGTTCCATCATGCCGTTGTAATCTGTATATGCCTGATATAATTCCATAAGTGTAAATTCAGGGTTGTGTCTGGTGTCAACACCTTCATTACGGAATACTCGTCCGATTTCGTATACTCTTTCAAGACCGCCAACAATAAGTCTCTTTAAGTATAACTCAAGAGAAATACGAAGCTTAACATCCTCGTTAAGGGCATTGTAATGTGTCTCGAAAGGTCTTGCCGCAGCTCCGCCCGGATTTGCCACAAGCATAGGTGTCTCAACTTCCATGAAGTCACGTCCTGCAAGGAAATTACGGATTTCCTTGATAATCATTGAACGTTTGATAAATGTATCTTTAACTTCCGAATTCATAATAAGGTCAACATATCTCTGACGATATCTTGCGTCTGTATCTGTTAAACCATGATATTTTTCAGGAAGTATCTGTAAGCTCTTTGACAAAAGAACGATTTCTGACGCATGGATGGAAATCTCACCTGTCATTGTTCTGAATGCAAAACCTTTTATTCCAAAAATATCACCGATATCCGATTTCTTAAAATCTGCATAAGAGTCTTCACCGACGCCGTCTTTTGATACATATACCTGGATGTTGCCTTTAAGATCCTGGATGTTGCAGAAAGATGCTTTACCCATAACTCTCTTAAACATCATTCTTCCTGCGATTGTAACATCAATAGGACTGGCATCCATTATTTCACGCTTTGCATTATAATCGGCTTTAAGTGTCTCTCGCTTCTGCTGTTCGTCAAGTCCCTCAACATCAGGTTCAGGTCTGCCTGCAAGAAGCTCATTTTCATGGGCTGTGTATAATTCCTTTACATCTGATGTGTGATGTGTAACGTCATATTTGGTAATTTCAAAAGGATTTTTTCCCTTTTCAACCAGATCCGCCAATTTATCTCTTCTAATCTGAAGAAGTCCGTTAATGTCCTGATTCTGTGTGTTATTATCTGCCATACTAACTCCTAAAACTATTCTCTGGTAACGTTAATTACTTTGTACTTCATTATTCCGGATGGTGTCTCTACTTCAACTTCGTCCCCTGCCACCTTACCTATTAAAGCCTTGCCAAGCGGAGCTTCATTGGAAATCTTGTTTTCAAGGCTCTTAGCTTCTGTTGAACCTACAAGCTTGAAAACCAGTTCTTCATCAAATTCACAGTCATACACTGTAACTGTACTTCCAAGGTTAATTACACCTGCACCGAATTCATCATCGGCAACTTCTGCATTCTTTAATATTTTCTCAATTTCTTCAATTCTTGCTTCAATATCTCTCTGCTCATCTTTAGCAGCATCATATTCGGCGTTTTCTGAAAGGTCACCCTGTTCTCTGGCTTCCTTAATTTTCTGGGCAACTTCTTTTCTTCTGTTTACCTTCAGGTCCTGAAGTTCATCCTCTAATTTTTTGAGACCTTCGTAGGTCATTAAATTTTTCTTTTCTGCCATAATCTGACTCACCTTTCTCATTTATACTAATAATGCAACTCTGCATACATTATCACATAACAATTCATAATATTATAGAATACAAAAAAATCATTTGTCAATCATTCTTTTATCCAACAGGCTAAATAATTCCTGCAATGTCTCTGTGTGATTAACTTCATCCCTTAATGCTGCACAGTTATGCAGTCCTGTTGTATACCAGGACACATGCTTGCGCATTTCCCTGACTACCATATATTCAGGTTTGTACTCTGTCATAAGTGCTGCATGTTTTTTTATCATATCCTTAATCTCTGTAAGGGACGGTCTTGCCGGTATCACATCACCGTGGATTGCCGCTTTAATTTCCCTGAAAAGCCATGGATTGCCTTTTGCCCCACGACCTACCGCAATTCCGTCACATCCTGTATAATGAAACATCTTTAAGGCATCCTCTGCGGAAAAGATATCACCATTGCCAAAAACAGGTATCTTTACTTTATCTTTGACCGCAGCGATTATATCCCAGTCTGCTTTGCCGGAATAGAACTGTTCCCTCGTCCTTCCATGGACCGTAACGGCTGCCGCCCCGGATTCCTCCATTATGTGGGCGAACTCCACCGCATTTACATGTTCCTCGTCAAAACCTTTTCTGAACTTCACCGTAACGGGTTTTGTAATTTTTTTTACCATTGTCTCGACTATTTTACCTGCCAGAGAGGGATTTCTCATTAATGATGAGCCTTCGCCGTTATTTACAATTTTAGGTACGGGGCAGCCCATATTAATGTCAAATGCCGCAAATCCCAATGGTTCCAGTCTAAGGGCAATGTCAGCCATAATCTCCGGGTCTGAACCGAAAAGCTGTAATGCCGATGGTGCTTCCTCCGGCAAAGTCTGCAACAGAATATCGGTGTTTTTGTTATTGTAAAGAACCGCTTTGGCACTTACCATCTCGGTAACCATGTAGTCACAACCCATCTCCTTGCAGATAAGCCTGTAAGGAAGGTCCGTCACCCCGGCCATGGGTGCCAGCATTACCGGTCTGTCAAATTCCATTGTTCCTATTTTCATTCTATATCTTCTCCAAGGAAAAATACCTTATAATACATTTCAAGAGCCTGAAAAGTCTCTGCTTTGTCCTTCTGAAGCTGTTTGACCTTAAGGCCTGCTCCAATTTCATCATAAAGCAAATCTCCTTCATCTGCCTCTGTCCTGATTAAAAGATTGCCTTCCTCATCAAATTCAAGGATGATAATTCCTCCGATATCCTCAGTAAAAAGAACACACATTATTTTAAGTTCATCCTTAATCGAATCCGGAAGTGCCCCGAAGTCCTCATTAAGATAAAATTTCTTATCGTAAGAGCTTGCGGCACATAATACATCTAAATCTTCTTTCATTCAACAATTCTCCTAAACATAGCCATAAATGCCTCTTATTGAAACTTCCCCCGCCATTATTTTTTCTATATTACCGTTATCGTCCTTTACTAGAAGTTCCCCATCCGTGTCAATACCGATTGCAACACGTTTGATACGGCTGTCTCCTTCTATTATGTAGACTTCTTTATTCCGGTTCACCAGGAGTTCCTCATACTCTTCTTTTATTCCGGACAAATTGCCATCCTTACAAAAGATTTCATAATATTTTTCAAAATATTTGCCAAACTTTGCAACAATACTGCTTCTTCTTACTTTAGTTCCGCCTGCAATATAAAGTGACGTTGCCTTATCCTCAAGTTCTGCCGGAAAAGATTCCATATTAACGTTAATTCCAATTCCTATAACCACATAATTGATTGTGGTCATTTCAGCACTCATTTCCGTTAAAATTCCAACCACCTTACGGCTTCCTATTACAATATCATTGGGCCACTTTATCTCCGTATTAAGGCCGGTAACATCCTTAATTGCTTTAGCCACGGCAAGAGCTGTAACAAGTGTAATCATTGACGCCTTATATGGTGGTAAATCAGGCTTTACGGCAAAAGACATCCATATTCCCGTCTTTGCCGGAGATTCCCAATGTCTTTCCTTACGGCCTCTTCCGAGCGTCTGTTTCTCTGCTATTGCAAGCATCCCCGGAATAAATTCTTTTTCCGCCTGCCTTTTTATCTCGCTGTTCGTTGAATCAATCACATCAAAATATGATATTTTTCTTCCAAACCATTTTGTCTCAAGCCGGCTTTGTATCTCATCAGATAACAAAACATCAGGACAGGAAACAAGCCGGTAGCCCCTGTTCCTGACTGCTTCTATGACATATCCGGCTTCTTTAAGAGAATTAATTGCCTTCCATATCGCAGTCCTTGAAACGGATAGTTTTCCGCAAAGTTCCTGTCCTGATACAAAATCATCGCTTTCTTTAAGCATTGCAAGCACATGTTCTCTCATCTTCTCAACCTCCTATGGCAAGATAACTTACGTAAGCAACTACAAAAAGTATAACTGCTACTACTTCCGAAATGATTCCTGAAACCTTTCTGTCGGTCATAAGGTATTTAATTCCGGTCATCATGTTCATAAGTCCGCCTATTGAAAAAATAATATGGAACATCCATTTATTCTTACCGGTATTAATAAATACAAAAACGGTAAGCACAATTGCCGCAATGCCAAATATTACATTTAACACATCTATTATAAGACGCACAATTTTCTGAAAATTATTTTTACCTGAACGCATTAAGGGTAACCTCTCTTCCTACCCTCGCATTTTACTATAAAAACTATAATGTTGCAACCATCACGGCTTTAATAGTATGCATTCTGTTCTCTGCTTCATCAAAAACAACTGATTGTGGCGATTCAAACACTTCATCAGTTACCTCAAGCTCGGAAAGGCCGAATTTTTCATATACTTCCTTGCCAACCTTAGTCTTAAGGTCATGAAAAGCCGGAAGACAGTGCATAAAAATCGCATCCTTTGAAGCATTGTCCATTGCTTTCTTATTAACCTGATATGGTGAAAGCTCTTTAATTCTTTCTGCCCATACTTCATCAGGTTCACCCATTGATACCCAGACATCGGTGTAGATTACATCGGCATCCTTTGTTCCTGCATCAACATCATCTGTAAGTGTTATTGTTCCGCCTGTCTTGGCCGCAATCTCTTTACATTCTTTAACAAGTGCCTCATCAGGAAAATAATTTCTGGATGTGCATGCCGTAAAGTGCATACCAAGTTTCGCACTTACTATCATGAGTGAATTACCCATATTGTATCTTGCATCACCCATATATGTAAGCTTAACGCCTTTTATTCTGCCAAGTTTCTCTTTAATTGTAAGTACATCTGCTAACATCTGTGTAGGATGGTATTCGTTGGTAAGACCGTTCCACACAGGAACTCCTGCATATTTTGCAAGTTCTTCCACAATTTCCTGTCCGAAACCACGATATTCAATACCGTCAAACATCCTTCCAAGGACTCTTGCTGTATCGGCAATGCTTTCTTTTTTACCAATCTGCGAACCCGATGGATCAAGATACGTTGTTCCCATTCCGAGGTCATGTGCTGCCACTTCAAAAGAGCATCTGGTTCTTGTACTTGTCTTTTCAAATATGAGTGCAATGTTTTTGCCTGCATGCATATCTGTTGTAAGTATGCCCTTTTTCTTCTTATCCTTAAGTTCTGCCGCAAGGTCAACCATATAAAGTATCTCTTCCGGTGTAAAGTCCTTAAGTGTCAAAAAATTACGTCCTTTTAAGTTCATAATGTTACCTTCTTTATTTTGTCTCTTCGTTCTTGCCGATTTCAACAACCGACTTGACAAGTCCTGCAATTGACTGTATCTCAGATGGAATTATAATCTTCGTTGCTTTTCCGTCTGCTGCCTTAGCAAATGCTTCAAGGCTCTTTAATGTGATAACAGCTTCATCTGCACCTGCTTCACGGATATACTTAATACCTTCTGCATTAGCCATCTGTACGGCCCTGATTGCTTCAGCCTGACCTTCAGCTTCACGGATTGTGGCTTCCTTCTTAGCCTCAGCTCTTAAGATTGCTGACTGCTTCTCTGCTTCTGCTTCAAGGATTGCTGACTGCTTCTTACCTTCTGCTACGGTAATATTGGCTTTCTTTTCACCTTCAGCTCTTGTTTCCATCTCACGACGTTCACGTTCTGCCTTCATCTGTTTTTCCATGGCATTCTGGATTTCTGCCGGTGGTATAATATTCTTAAGTTCAACTCGGTTGACTTTGATTCCCCATGGGTCTGTTGCTGTATCAAGGGCAAGTCTCATCTTGGTATTGATGATTTCTCTTGATGTGAGTGTCTGGTCTAATTCCAGCTCACCGATTATATTACGAAGTGTTGTAGCTGTAAGGTTCTCAATAGCCATAATAGGATGTTCAACACCGTATGCGTAAAGCTTAGGGTCTGTTATCTGGAAAAATACTACCGTATCAATTCTCATTGTTACGTTATCCTTTGTGATAACAGGCTGTGGTGCGAAATCTACTACCTGTTCCTTAAGGCTCATTCTTGCTGTAGGACGGTCAATGAAAGGTGCTTTAAGGTGGATACCTACACCCCATGTTCTTTTATAAGCTCCAAGTCTTTCAAGAATTACCGCATGTGCCTGTGGTACAATTCTGATGCACGATGCAATAATTATTAATAAAACTATTGCAACGATAATAGTGGTTACCGCTCCTGCAGATACTGTTGATTCTAATAATGTCATTTTTTTGTCTCCCTTTTATTTTTATTGTACTATTAATTTTACGCCTGAAACGGCTTTAATTTCAACCACTTCACCCGGTTCGATTATCTTATTGCTGTCTTCCGACCTTGCTGTCCAGGTAAGTCCGTTTATAAATACGGCTCCGGTCTCATCAATATTGTTGATTATTTCGGTTACTTTGGCTTTTTCTCCGATAAGACTGTCAATATTCGTCTTAACCTGGTTCTTTTTCATTGCTTTATCAAGTACAGGACGGGCAAGAATAAGAAGTGCCAGTGATATAACGAAAAAGCTAACCGCCTGTGCTGCAAAAGGTGCCTTGCACAAATTGAGTATTATAGCAACTACTGTACCTCCGGCAAACCATATAGTTGTAAGACTTGTGGTTGCTATCTCAATAACCAGAAACAGGATAAGTGCACCTAACCAGCCGTAAATAACATATTCCATATGCCACACCTCCAGTCATTTTAATATGTGTAGAAACAATGGTTATTAACGATTGTATATCCTTTATATTTTGTAATATCAGCTTTTTTTACATTAATGAAGAACAAGAGGTCTCCGATATTATTTTCACCGGCAAGTGCTCTCAATGCTGAATCATAACAGCCTCTCACATTAAGTTCCTCATTGCTCTTATTGAGGACTGCCTGGAATCTTGCGGATGGAACCCCGTTTTCACTTACACCTGAGAACTGACCCGGTGCATACACAACAGAAGTAATCGTATTCTGTGAAAATCTCGATGAAAATACACGGTTAAGAACAACATTGGCTACCGCAAGCTGTCCTTCTGAAGGTTCCCAGCCTGACTCCCAGTATATAATAGCTGCGAGTAAATGCAGTTCCTCTGCAGATACAGTGTAAGCTCCTCTTGTGGTTGTCTGCTGCTTAATGGCATTCTGTGCCGCTGTTGCCTGTGCCGCCGCTGCCTGTGCTGCCGCTTCTTCTGCAGCTTTTCTTGCTGCTTCGGCTCTTTCTTCTTCCTTGATGGCTTCTATTTCAGCCATTGATACTGCTTTTGAAAGATTATAACTTACATCAAATGAATCATTACTTATATAACCAAAACCATTATCACATGATATAAGGGTATAATTTCCATTCTCCTCATAAGCATCTATCTCCGCTCCTTTTTCAAGAGTTGAAATAACTGCTGCTGAATCGTCTGCTTCTGCGTATACATTAATCACATCCGCATTAACTTTAGCCTGCTTATTACCGATTACTGAGGCAATAACCTCTGCCTCACTGTCAAAAAGAACGTCTACATTACGTATATAGCCGGTTACTTTACCTGACTGTATCTTACTCCATTCTTCTCCCCGTTCAAGGACGTCGGCCTCACTTCCGGAATACATAATTCCTACAGGTTCTGATTTAAGATCCGGTTCGGAGTAAATTATAAGTTCTTCAAGAGTATATGATACTACTTTATTATCATATGATGATTTTACTTTACTTTCTTCCATTTCCTGGGAAATGTCTTTTAAAGATGATGTGTTGCGGTATACCACATTAAGTTCTGTGGAAACAATTTCTTCTGTGTATGCTGCATCTTTATCGCTGACAGATGTGTCCTGCACATTGCGTTCTGCTAACTGTATGCTTGTTTTATTGTCTTCATGTTTTCTCTCATTAAGGAATGCCAGCTGCATTATTAACAGTAAAATTATTACCGAAAGAACAGCCGTCTTTCTTGATTTTGATTTCATGATAACCTCCATTGTAATTGTTACAAATTTGTTACATAAACAGATACATTTTATCAGACTATATCATAAATGTCAAATTTACGGCTGAATATGCCTTTGTCTCATTGCTTCATACAGGATAACTGCCGTGGAAACCGCTGCATTTAATGATTCAAGTTTACCTTCCATAGGTATTTTGATTCTTACGTCTGCTTCCTTTGAAAGTTCCTCTGTAAGCCCGTTTCCTTCATTGCCAATCAAAACAGCCATCGGCACCTTCATATCTTCTTCGTAATAATAATTCCTGCCTTCAAGGTGTGCGGCGAATACTTTTATATTCTGCTGTTTTAAACTATTGGTGGCTGCTACGATATCTTCTGAATACACAAACGGCATTCTGAAAAGCGAACCCATTGTTGAACGTATTGTTTTGGGATTATATATGTCAACGGTCTTATCCGACATAATTATGCCTGTAGCGCCTGCGCCCTCTGCTGTTCTTATAATTGTTCCCAGATTACCGGGGTCCTGTATGTTTTCCAGAACTACAAGCATAGGTACTTTGTCTTTTTTGAACAAATCCTCTATATCATATTCAAGCATTTTAACAACTGCCAATATTCCCTGTGGGGTTTTCGTATCGGACATCATTTTAAAAACATTATCCGCTACTATCTCATATCGGTAATCACAAAGCATTTCCTTGTTATCATACGCGAAGCTCTCTGACGCATATATTTTAACAATTCTGTCTTTAGGAATCTCCACAAACATCCTTATTCCTTCAATAACAAAAAGTCCGCGTTCCTTTCGTACCCCGGACTTTTTGATTAAATTCATAACATCTTTAATTTGTGAATTACCTGTACTTGTAATCAATATAAATTCCTATCTGCAAAGTAATTTGCTTACTTCATACATATGTGCATCAACATCCTTAGTCATTGCAAGAGCTTCGTCGATGTCATAATCTACAAATTCGCCATTCTTATATGCTACAACTCTGTTGGTCTTTCCTTCTGCAAGGAGGTCAACTGCCATTGAGCCCATCATTGATGCATATACACGGTCCTTACATGAAGGGCTGCCGCCACGCTGCATATGTCCGAGGATTGTTGCTCTTGTCTCAATGCCTGTAGCTTCTTCAATTCTCTTAGCCATAGATGACGAATGTCCGACACCTTCTGCATTAACAATAATATAATGTTTTTTGCCTTTTTTCTTATTCTCAATTATCTTTTCGATAATCTTCTCTTCGTTAAAATCATACTTGCCAGGGATAAGAATATCTTCGGCACCGTTAGCGATACCACACCATAATGCGATATGGCCTGCATTTCTTCCCATAACTTCGATGATTGAGCATCTCTCATGCGAAGTTGAAGTATCTCTTATCTTGTCAATTGCTGACATTGCTGTATTAATTGCTGTATCAAAACCGATTGTGTAATCCGTACATGCAATATCAAGGTCGATTGTTCCCGGAACACCGATTGTATTGACACCGAGTGCGGATAACTTCTGTGCACCCTTAAACGAACCGTCACCACCGATAACAACAAGTCCGTCAATGCCGTGTTTCTTACAGATGTCTGCACCCTTCTTCTGATATTCAGGATCTACAAATTCGAGACATCTTGCTGTATAGAGGATTGTACCACCTCTGTCAATTGTATCCGATACGCTTGTAGCGTCCATATCAATAATCTCTTCGTTAAGGAGACCATTATAACCTTTTAAAATTCCTTTTACGTTAATTCCTTTTGCTAAAGCAGTTCTAACAACTGCACGGGTAGCTGCATTCATTCCAGGTGCATCTCCACCACTTGTAAGAACTCCGATAGTCTTAACTGCATTTGCCATCTTTTTCTACCTCCAATGTAATAATTATTGTAATTTTATTCTACTTTCAGTTATTTTTCAATAGATTTTTCAACAACTTTAACATTTTTTTCACCGGATAATTCCATGAGTCTGCCAATCATTGCCGAATCCGCCTTTATTGTCATGGAAAGAGGCATTTTCTTAACTGCCTTTTCTTTCTCAAGATATACTATAACACGGTCATTTCCGTCAGATGTATTAATTATGGCATACAATTCCTGTTCTTTTGCAAGATAACTTTCTTTATCCGGAAATTTTATCCAACATTCCTTCGGTATCTGTGAAAAAGGAATTATACTGTCACATATTACTTTGCCGCCTGTTTCTTCATCCACTTTGACATGTCCTTTTACAAACACTTTATCGTCGGCCTCAATATATTTTCTGTTATCCCTGTATACTTTTGGAAAAACAATAACCTCAACGGTTCCGACCCGGTCTTCCAATTTAAGAAAAGCCATATTCTGCCCTTGGCGTGTGTTTTTTACACTGTACTCGGCAATCATGCCACCTACAATAACACGTTCGTCATCATTTACCTTTGGCATTCCGGTCTCATCATCCGGAATGAAATCTGCTGTGGTACAGGTTACATTTTTATTCAGAAGTCCTTCATACTCATCAAGGGGATGTCCGCTGGCGTATATACCAAGCACTTCTTTTTCCATTGCTAAAAGTTCACTCTTTGTATATTCGCCTACATCAGGAATTGTTATTTCATCAGGTTTCTCATCAGGTGCAAACATATCAAAAAGCGACATCTGCCCTGAAATCTCGGTTTTTCGCTCGGAGCTGACCTTGTCCATAATGTCACCATATACGAGCATCATCTGTTTACGCGTCAGTCCGAAGCTGTCAAACGCTCCCGATTTGATAAAACTTTCCACGGTTCGTTTATTAACTTCTTTTCCCGAAAGCCTTGATATAAAATCCTTAATATCTTTAAATCTGCCACCGTTTGCGCGTTCTTCAACAATAGCTTCTATTACCGGTCTTCCGAGACTCTTTATCGCCGAAAGGCCGTATCTGATGCTTGAATCCGAGGCTGCGGTAAAAGTTCCCTCACCTTCATTAATATCCGGCGGAAGAATTTCTATTCCCATATTGCGGCAGGTTACGATATATTGTGCAACTTTTGTTGTATTATCAAGCACGCTTGTCATAAGTGCTGCCATAAATTCAACAGGATAATAATATTTAAGATAAGCTGTACGGAATGCTACAAAGGCATAACATGCTGCATGTGACTTGTTGAAAGCATATTTTGCAAAATCCATCATTGTATCGTAAATATGGGAAGCCACACCCTCATCTATTCCTTTTGCAATACAGCCTACAACATTTTCTTCTTCATTTCCGTATATAAAATTATGACGCTCTTTTTCCATTACCGCCTGTTTTTTCTTGGACATTGCTCTTCTTACAAGATCACTCCGGCCAAGCGTATATCCGGCCAGATCCCTTACTATCTGCATAACCTGTTCCTGATATACAATACATCCGTAGGTTTCCTTTAAGATGGGCTCAAGTTCTTTACAGGCGTAAGTTATTGAGGTCTTATCATTTTTGCCGGCAATATACTGTGGTATAAAGTCCATAGGTCCCGGACGATAAAGGGAAATACCGGCAATAAGGTCTTCTATTCCGTCGGGCTTAAGCTCCTTCATAAAGTTTTTCATTCCCGTACTTTCAAGCTGGAACACGCCCTCTGTCTTACCTTGTCCTATCATTTCAAGGACATTTCTATCATTGTAATCTATTTTACTTATATCAAATGACACGTCTCCACGCTTATTGATAAGTCTTTCGGCATCCTGGATTACCGTAAGTGTCCTAAGTCCCAGAAAATCCATTTTAAGTAATCCCAGTTCTTCGATTGTTGTCATTGTAAACTGGGTTGTTATCGTTCCGTCTGAGGCTCTTGATAATGGTACAAATTCGTCAAGCGGCCTTGAACCGATTACAACACCTGCTGCATGCATTGATGTGTGTCGTGGCAGTCCTTCCAGTCTTTTGCATATATCTATAAGATATTTTACTTCCGGTTCCGTTTCATAGCGTGTCCTGAACTCATTGTTGGCGTTAAGTGCTTTGTCAAGGGTCATACCTATTTCGTTAGGTATCATCTTTGAAAGGCTGTCAGTTACTGAATACGGCATATCAAGAACACGTCCAACGTCTTTGATAACTCCTTTTGCAGCCAGGGTACCAAACGTTACTATCTGTACTACACGGTCTTTTCCGTATTTTTTCATTACATAATCTATAACTTCCGGTCGTCTTTCATAGCAGAAGTCAATATCAATATCCGGCATTGAAACACGTTCAGGATTGAGAAATCTCTCAAAAATAAGATTATATTTTATAGGGTCAATATCTGTTATTTCAAGGCAGTATGCAACAATGGAACCCGCTGCCGAGCCTCGCCCCGGTCCTACTGCTATGCCATTGCTTTTTGCATAGTTAATAAAATCCCATACGATAAGGAAATAATCCACATAACCCATTTTTTTGATTACCGATAATTCATAATCAAGTCTTTCTTCAAGTTCTGCGGCGCGTTCTCCGTATCTTTTTACAAGTCCCTCCATACAAAGATGTTCAAGATAAGATTCTGAAGTAAAGCCCTCAGGGACATCATATTTAGGGAGTTTTGTTACGCCAAATTCTATCTCTACATTACAGCGTTTGGCAATCTTATGTGTATTATCAAGAGCCTGCGGAGCATAAGAAAACAGTTCCCTCATCTCTTCTTCAGATTTAAGATAATACTGTCCTCCCTCATATCTCATTCTGTCCTCGTCATTGACTTTTTTGCCTGTCTGAATGCAAAGAAGTATATCATGAGCCTCCGCATCATCCTCATAGGTATAATGGACGTCATTGGTAGCAACAAGCTCAATATTAAGTTCCCTGCTCATTCTGACAAGAAGCCTGTTAACCAACTTCTGTGTAGGTATTCCGTGGTCCTGTAATTCAAGGAAATAATTGCCTTTTCCGAATATTGCTTCATACTTAAGTGCTGCTTTACAGGCTTCTTCATAAAGATTTCTTGCAAGAAGTTTCTGTACCTCTCCCGCAAGACATGCGCTTAAACATATTATTCCCTCGGAATACTCCTCAAGGACTTCATAATCCACTCTGGGTTTATAATAAAAACCGTCAACAAAACCTTTAGACACAATTTTCATAAGGTTAGCATATCCGGTATTGTTTTCTGCAAGTAAAATCAAATGGTAATATCTGTCATCACTTATTCCCGGTTCTTTTTCAAAACGGGAGCCCGGTGCTACATATACCTCGCAGCCAAGAATCGGCTTGATTCCCACATTACGGGCTGCCCTGTAAAAATCAATCACACCATACATTACACCGTGGTCCGTTATAGCAAGGCTGTCCATTCCAAGTTCTTTTGCCCTTGCTGTTATTTCTTCAATTTTTCCTGAGCCGTCAAGAAGGCTGTATTCCGTATGTACATGTAAATGTGTAAATGACATAAATACCTCCAAAAAACTGCTGCACCATCCGGTACAGCAGTTCATATATTACATATTACTTTGCGCTTAAGTATTTTTCAATTTCTGCAATAGCATCATTTTCATCGTTTCCGGCAGCACTTACAAGCACTTCTTCTCCGGCATCAAGTCCTAATGTCATCATTCCCATAATGCTCTTTGCATTAACTTTTTTGTTACCAACCTCAACATAAATGGAACTTTCAAACTGACTTGCAACCTGTACAAATACTGCAACCGGTCTTGCTTCTAATCCTGTTGAAATCTCAATTTTCATGTTTTTCGTTATCATTACTAATTCCTCCTGGTGCCATACCATTTTTTTCTCTGAGACTGTCTGCTATCTGGCTTATCTTTCTAAGTCTGTGATTTACTCCTGATTTACCAAGGGGAACTGATAACATTGTTCCCAAATCTTTTAACGGAGTATCCGGATATTGTAGTCTTATCTTTGCTATTTCACAAAGACCGTCCGGAAGGCTGTTAAGCCCCATATGATCCCTTATATAGCATATATCCTCTGTCTGTTTTACCGCTGCATGAATAGTCTTGTTAAGGTTAGCTGTTTCACAATTCACCTGACGGTTCACAGAGTTACGAACCTCCTTAAGCACCCTGACATTTTCAAGATCCATTAAGGCTATGCGTGCACCCATTACATTAAGCATATCAACTATCTGGGCACCCTCCTTCAGGTATACCACATATGATTTACGTCTTTCAACGATTCTTGCATCCAGATGAAAAGCATTCATCGCATCCGCTATCTGGGAGGCTTTTTCCTTTCCTGAAGATACAATTTCAAAGTGATACGATTTCTCAGGATCCGATAGTGACCCTCCTGCAAGAAATGCTCCTCTTAAAAATGCTCTTTTGCAGCACATGCTGCTTATACCCATAATACTTACCAGGGATAAATCCCTGTTAATACTGCCATCCACATCCATCAGCTTGGTTGCAAGAAGTATTTTAATCGCAACGTCTGAATCTTTCACCCATATGGTATATACAGTATTGCCCGTTTCACGGTTTCTCCTGACCGTTGATCCGGTTATATATGAAAACGCTTTACATATCAGCCTCTGGCATTTACTTACCACGGCCATCCTTTCGGACTGTATCCTGATACAATGTCTTCCGTGACAGTCTGTATATATATCACCATTCATACTGATAATTGCAGCGATTTCCGCTATCTGACAATGTCTGGCTCCCGGCACAACCGTTACCAGCTCATCTTTTACTTTGTGAGAAAAAGACATAACCATTTTCCTCTATCTTTTAGTCTTGGTATCGAGATTAATATCTCTATGGTCTATCTTAATACCATATTCCCCGCCCTCAAGTCTGTTATATAACTCATTGGCAAGGGTAACTGATCTGTGTCTCCCACCTGTACATCCTATGGCAATTACAAGTCTGTTCTTGCCTTCAAGTATATAATTAGGAATAAGGAATTCTATCATATCGGTAAGTTTCTCAAGAAACTGATGTGCTATGTCAAATCCCATAACATACTCCTTGATAGGCTTATCATTGCCGGTAAGAGGCTTCAGTTCATCAATGTAATACGGATTAGGAAGAAAACGTACATCAAACACAAGGTCCGCATCCTCCGGAATTCCATACTTAAATCCAAATGAGAGAATTGTTACCATAAGGTTTTTAAAATTCTCATCATCTACGAATATTTTTTCAAGTTCCTGCTTAAGATCCCTTGTAAGCAATGTACTTGTATCTATAATATAATCTGCCTTATCCTTGATAAAGGCAAGTTCTTCTCTTTCTTTTTGAATACCCTCTATGACACGATGGTCTCCTGCCAGAGGATGATTACGTCTTGTCTCTTTATAACGCTTTACAAGGACTTCGTCGTCGGCATCCAGAAAAAGGACTTCATATTCGTACTTTCTGTGCTGCATACGCTCAAGCACCTTAGTGAGATCCGAAAATGTATCGCCTACACGCACATCAACTCCGATTGCAATATTAACCTGTCTGCTGCTTGCCATAGCAAGTTCCACAAATTTCAAAACAAGTTCCACAGGAAGATTGTCAACGCAATAATATCCGGCATCTTCCAATACTTTAAGTGCAGTTCTTTTTCCTGCTCCCGACATTCCTGTTACTATTACAATTTTCATAATCATCTCTCCATGTATAAAGGTAGCAACAAACTTAATTATTACAACATATTACACCTTTCGTCAAGTGTTCCCACTAAAATCTCCCAATAATCTTACTTCAGGCTCTAGTTTTATACCTGTTTTTTCCAGAACCGTATCTATTACAAGATTAATGGTATCATATATGTCTCTGGCTGTTGCGTTGTTTCTGTTGATAATAAAGCCTGCATGTTTTTCTGAAACCTCGGCACCGTTGACGCCTTTCCCTTTAAGTCCGCATTCTTCAATAAGCCTGCCTGCAAAATCTCCCTCCGGTCTTTTAAAAGTACTTCCCGCACTTGGATATTCAAGAGGTTGTTTTTCTTTACGCTTTTCTAAGAGTTCATTGACTTTATGCGTCATTTTCTCCACATCGCCTTTGCACAGTTTCATTTCTGCCGACAGGATTATCTCCTGTTTCCGTATGAAAATGCTGTTTCTGTATGACAGTTCCATTTCACCCTGCTTATATTCATGGGTATTGCCCTGTCTGTCAATCGTTACAACTTTTGTAAGCACATCTTTCATCTCACCGCCGTATGCGCCTGCATTCATATAACATGCGCCCCCAAGTGTTCCCGGTATTCCTGCCGCAAATTCCAGTCCCGAAAGAGAATGTCTCCTTGCCGTATTAAAAAGCCTGGCAAGCGAAGTTCCCGCTTCTGCCGTAATCCTGTCACCGTTTACGGTTATATTGCCCAGGTCACGCCCAAGCATTATTATCATTCCGTCATAGCCTTTATCTGATACCAGTAAATTGCTTCCATTCCCGATAACATAATATGGTATTTTGTATTCTTCTGCTGCCAGTATATATTTTTTTATATCCTCTGCCCTATAAGGCACCACAAAATATTTTGCCGGTCCACCCACTTTAAAAGTGGTGTGGTCCGACATCATTTCATTGCAAAATATACACTCTTCTCCGGCAATACTTTTTATTGCGGATAAAAAATCCATAAAAGTTCCTCCATTTTATACGGATTATAATACAAGCTTTGCTGCACCATAAATACCTGCACTGTTTCCGAGAGTTGCAAGTTTAATCGGTGTTTTTCTGCACTGATGGAATGCTTTTTCAACATAATATCTGCTGATTGCATCAATAAGGAAATCTCCTGCTTTTGATACGCCACCGCCTACTAAGAACACATCAGGGTCTACAACACATGCTATATGTGACATGGCTATTCCAAGGTATTCCGCAAGTTTATTAACAGAAATAAGCGCAAGCTCGTCTCCCGCCTTTGCTGCATCAAACACATCCTTAGCTGTAAATTCTTTTAAATCCCTGAGTGAAGATGGCATCTTTTCTGATGCAAGAAGTTTTTTGGTTTCTTTTACAATACCTGTTGCGGATGCCACCTGTTCAAGACATCCTTTTTTACCGCAGCCGCAATATTCCGTTTCATCGTATACAACAGGCATATGTCCAAGTTCACCCGCTGCTCCGTGGCTACCTGTAACGATTTTGTTGTCAAGGACAATTCCGCCGCCTACGCCTGTTCCGAGAGTAAGCATTACAAGGTTAGCATAGCCTTTTCCGCCACCCTGCCATAACTCGCCAAGAGCTGCAACATTGGCATCATTACCTGCTTTTGCCATAAAACCTGTTTTGTCTTTAAGTATCTCTTCTACAGGGACATCACCCCAGCCGAGATTAACACAGCCTTTTACTATACCTGTTGAAGTAACAGGGCCCGGAACACCGATTCCCACACCAACAACATTCTCCGGTGAAATAGCTTCTTCTTCAATTTTTGCCTTGATTGATTCTGCAATATCATCAAGAATATATTTACCTTTTTCCTCTTTTCTTGTAGGTATCTCCCAGTCTGAAAGCAATGAACCTTCCACCGTAAATACGCCCATCTTTACTGTTGTACCGCCAAGGTCAACGCCAAAACATAATTTTCCCATTTGCTGTTCTCCTTAATTCTATTCTTTTCTGTTAATACTGTTCTGTACTCTGTTATATAATTCTCTGGCCGCATTGTAACCCATCTTCTTCTGTCTCCAGTTAACTGCCGCAGATTCAACTATTACTGCAAGGTTACGTCCCGGTCTTACAGGAAGATTATGACATACTACTTTATTACCGAGAATTTCCGTATATTCTTCTTCAAGACCAAATCTGTCATATTCCTTTTCTTTGTCCCAGTCTTCAAGGTGGATTACCATATCTATTCCCTGTGTTTCCTTAACGCTCTCAACACCGAAAAGTGTCTTTACATCAATGATTCCGATACCTCTTAATTCAATAAAATGTCTTGTTATCTCAGGTGCTGTTCCTATAAGAGTCTCGTCACTTACTTTTCTGATTTCAACAACATCATCTGTTACAAGACGGTGTCCTCGCTTTATAAGCTCCAGTGCCGCCTCGCTTTTTCCTATTCCGCTTTCACCTGTAATGAGAACGCCTTCACCATATACATCCACAAGCACGCCATGTATTGAAATTGTAGGTGCAAGTTCAACCTTCATCCATCTGATAATCTCTGCTTCAAAAGATGATGTTACCTGACTTGCCTGTAAAAGAGGAATCTTATATTTTCTTGCTGCTTCAATCATCAGTTCATCAGGTACTTCATTACGGCAATATATGATACATGGTATATTATATGACAAAAGGCGGTCATATCTTTCTCTTTTGTCATCATCACTCATCTGCTTCATATATGCAGCTTCAACTCGTCCTATAATCTGGACTCTTTCATTGTCAAAATGGTCAAAAAAGCCTGCGAGCTGCAATGCCGGTCTGTTAATGTCAGGCACCATTACAACCTTGCTGCCTACATCAATATCCGGTGTAAGTATTTTCAGGTCCATTTTTTCAATAATTTTTTCTACTTTTAATTCTTCGCTCATTATGTACCCCTTTCCTGTTTGTTAAAAAATTCGTGTACTTTTTCGGCTGCTGCCAGATTCATTGAAGGAACATCGCAAAGTTCCTCTACTGATGCTTTTTTTATTACATCAATATCCTTAAAATGCTTCATTAATGCCTTACGCCTTACCGGTCCGATTCCGTCAATATCATCAAGTATTGACTTAACCTGTTCCCTGCTTCTTAAATTACGGTGAAACTCAATGGCAAACCGGTGTGCCTCATCCTGTATTCTCGTAATCAGTTTGAAAGCTTCACTTCCGGTATTAATTTCCACTTCTTTTCCATTATACCATAAAGCTCTCGTTCTGTGGTTATCATCTTTTACCATTCCGCATACAGGAATTGAAATATTAAGGTCATTTAACACTTCTAAAGCTATATTAACCTGTCCCTTACCGCCATCCATCATAATAAGGTCAGGCTTAATATCAAAACTGCTGTCACTTTCGTGGGTAAGCCTTCTTGTCAGAACCTCCCGCATTGACGAATAATCATCCGGTCCCATTACTGTTTTGATACGGAACTTTCTGTAATCATTTTTTCTTGGTCTTCCGTCTGTAAACACAACCATTGAACCTACAGGCTGTGCTCCGCTTATATTGGATATATCAAAGGCTTCCATTCTGTGGATATCATGTAAGCCTGTAAGTCTTTCAATTTCTTTAACTGCACCGGTTGTTCTTGCTTCTTCTTTGAGAATTTTTTCCCTGTCCTGATTAAGTACCATATTGGCATTTTTCTCCGCTAGTTCAACAAGTTTTTCTTTCTGTCCTCTCTTTGGGACAAGGAATTTTACATTATGTCCTGCCCTTTCCGTAAGCCACCTGCCAATAAGTTCCTCATCAATGAGATTTTCCTGCAGCATGATTTCCGGTGGAATATACGGTGTTCCGGCGTAATACTGTTTTATAAAATCGGTGATAATCTCCGAACGTTTTTCGTCTCCGGCAAGGCGCATATGGTAATGCTCTCTTCCTATCATCTTGCCGTTTCTTATGAAAAACACCTGCACCACACAGTCCTTATAATCTATTGACGCAGCTACAATGTCCCTGTCCTGCATATCGCTGTTGGTAATTTTCTGCTTCTGTGATACAAATTTAACGCTTTCAAGCATATTCCTGTATGCGGCGGCCTGCTCAAATTCCATTTTTTCCGAAGCTTCATACATAAGTCCGGTAAGTTTCCTGGTAATGCCATTATACCTTCCTTCAAGGAAGTCTATACATTGGTCAATAAGTTTTCCGTAGTCTTCCTGAGAAATATATCCCTGGCATGGAGCTGTACACTGGCCTATATGATAATTAAGACATGGTCTTTCTTTGCCTGTGTCCTTTGGAAGATTACGTCTGCAGGTTCTTATGCCGTAAGTCTTATTAAGCAGTTCTATAGTATCATTGACCGCCTTACCACTGGTAAACGGTCCGAAGTATCTTGCTTTGTCCCTTTTCATCTCTCTTGAAGATATGATACGTGGAAAGGGTTCATTCACTGTTATTTTTATAAAAGGATATGTCTTATCATCCTTAAGCATGGTGTTATATCTGGGTCTGTGTAATTTTATCAGATTACACTCCAATACAAGTGCCTCTAACTCTGAATCCGTAATAATATACTCAAATCTGCGGATATTGGAAACCATCTGTTTTATTTTGTTGGTATGATTTCTTGATGACTGGAAATACTGTCTTACCCTGTTTTTCAGGCTTATTGCCTTGCCTACATAAATGATTTCGTCTTTTTCATCGTGCATTATATATACCCCCGGTTTGTCCGGAAGCTTTTTAAGTTCTTCTTCTATGTCAAAAAAACCATCGTACATATATCATGTCCTCTTATAATCAGCCTATATTAAACGCTGCTTTTTCTGAGTAATTCTCCATCAATTCAATATCCCGGTCAGTCAGGCCTAACTTATCTTTTACAAAGGAACGTTCCTTTAAAAGACAGGTATTGCTTACCGTTCTGTTATCCGTATTAAGTGTAGCATGAACACCGTTATCCAGTAAACGTTTTAGAGGATATTTTTTTATATCATCATATACTTTTGTCTGCATATTGCTTATTGGGCACACTTCAATTGGAATTTCATGCTTTGCAAGATATTCCACAAGTCTTTCATCCTCAATACTTCTTATTCCATGTCCTATTCTTGATGCTCCGAATTTAATTGCTGTCCATATACTTTCAGGTCCCGCTGCTTCTCCGGCATGTATGGTAAAAGGTATACCAAGCCTGCCTGCTTTCTTGAATACTTCTTCGTATAACGAAGTTGCATACAATCCCTCCGCACCTGCCAGATCCAGTGCACACACCTTGTTATTAAGATATTTTCCGGCACATTCAACGGTATGAAGATTATCTTTAACGGAAGCTCCTCTCATACAGCAAAGTATAAGATTCAGTCTTATCCCGTTCTCTCTTTCCGCCTGTCCTGCCCCTTCTATGGCCGCCTCTGTTACCGCCTCCATCGAAAGTCCTTCCTTAGTGGAAAACATCGGTGCAAACCTTATTTCTGCATAATCAGTTCCTTCTTTGGCTAAATCCTCTCCCAGTTCTTTTACCGCCCTTACAATATTATCTTCTTTTTGTAAAAGCATAAGAGGATAATCAAAGCATTTAAGATATTCATTAAGATCCGTGCATTCGTCACTCACACTGAATGATTTTCTGACGTTTTCAAGGGAATCAAATATTCCCTTATCGTAAAACAGCTCCCACGCCGTTTCAGGTCTCAGGGAGCCGTCAAGATGAAGATGTAAATCAATCATTATTATCACTTTCTTCGTTCTTATTTTTTACGGAATTAACTATTTCCATAAATTCCTTACCTGTAATACTTTCCTTTTCAAGAAGGTATTCAGATACTTTATGGAGACATTCCAGATTATTCTGAAGCATTCCTTTTGTCTTAATATAAGATTCCTTAAGCATCTTAATTACTTCTTCATCAATAACTGCTGCTGTCTTATCAGAGCAGTTAAGTGTTGTTTTGCCGTCAAGATACTTGTTCTCAATTGCTTCAAAGCCTGCAATTCCCAGTCTGTCTGACATTCCGTACTGGCTTATCATCGTTCTGGCTAATTTTGTGGCTCTTTCTATATCATTGGATGCTCCGGTTGTCATTGTTCCGAAAATAATTTCTTCTGCTGCACGTCCACCAAGAAGTGTAAGAATCTTAGCTTCAAGTTCTTCTTTCTTATAGAGATATTTTTCTTCTTCAGGAACCTGCATCGTATATCCCAATGATCCCATTGTTCTTGGTACAATAGTAATCTTCTGTACGGGTTCTGCATCTTTGGTAAGTGCGGTTACAAGAGCATGTCCTACTTCGTGATATGCAACCATCTTCTTCTCTTCTTTACCGAGAATGCGGTCCTTCTTTTCTTTACCTGCTATAACTACTTCAACCGATTCAAAAAGATCTTCCTGGTTGACTGCACGTCTGTGATGTTTAACAGCGTTAATAGCTGCCTCGTTGATAATGTTGGCAAGGTCTGAACCTACCGCACCTGCCGTAGCCAGTGCAATTGCTTCAAGGTCTACGGATTCATCCATAAGAACATCCTTTGAATGTACTTTAAGTGTATCAAGTCTTCCCTTAAGGTCGGGTTTATCAACGATAATTCTTCTGTCAAAACGGCCCGGCCTTAATAATGCCTTATCAAGAACCTCAGGTCTGTTGGTTGCTGCAAGGATAAGTACACCCTTTGAAGAATCAAAACCATCCATCTCCGAAAGAAGCTGGTTAAGTGTCTGCTCTCTTTCGTCATTACCACCGAACTGGGAATCCCTGCTCTTACCTATGGCATCAATTTCATCTATGAATATAATACATGGTGCAGCAGCAATAGCCTGTTTAAATAAATCCCTGACTCTTGACGCACCTACGCCCACAAACATTTCAACAAAGTCCGAACCTGACAGCGAGAAGAACGGTACTCCTGCCTCACCTGCAACGGCTTTTGCAAGAAGTGTCTTACCGGTTCCCGGAGGTCCTACTAAAAGCGCACCCTTTGGAAGTTTTGCTCCAATCGCGGTATATTTTGCAGGGTTGTGAAGGAAGTCAACGATTTCTTTTACAGATTCCTTTGCTTCTTCCTGTCCCGCAACATCTTTAAAAGTAACTCCTGTTTTCTGCTGCATATAAATCTTGGCGTTGGATTTTCCGACACCCATAATTCCCCCGCCGCTTGCCGCAACTCTTTTGAATACAAAACTCAGCAAAAGCCAGAAAATTACAAACGGAAGCACATATATAATTATAAAGTTAAATACAGACGAACCTGTATCCTCTATGGCGCGGTTGATTTCCACCCCATCCATGGACTTTAATTTGTTAAATACATCTTCGTCATAAATATATCCTGTATAATACTTTACCGTAAGTCCGCTTACCGGCTGTTCTTTAGGAATGATTGTTATCTGGTCACTGCTGTATTCAACCGATGAAATTCCATTCTCATCAATAAGTTCAAGAAATCTTGAATAACTGATTTCCTTTGTTGTGGCTTTTTTGATACAACTCTTGACAAAAGAAACTCCGAGATAAGTTATTACTATTGCTATGATAATACCAAGAACCGTTATTCCTGCTCTCGGTCCTTTTTTATTGCCTCTGTCATTATTGTTATTCCCGTTATTGTCACGGTTGTAGTTATTGTTGCTATTATTGTAATTATTATTGTTATAGTCGTTATTCATCCTGTGCTTACAACTTCCTCTCTGTTTAATGGTAGTTTTACTTAAATAATTATAGTAATTTCTTCAATATAAATCAATAAATTATTTTTTCTCATTTTCCTATGGATTTATTCAAAATAAAGTGATATATTTTATTTTATTTATAAGATAGGAGCAAAAGAAAATGCCAGTTAAATATGTATTCGTTACAGGTGGTGTTGTTTCCGGATTAGGCAAGGGTATTACTGCAGCCTCCCTTGGCCGTCTGCTTAAGTCCAGAGGATACTCAGTCACAATGCAGAAATTTGATCCGTATATCAACATCGACCCCGGCACAATGAATCCAATCCAGCACGGAGAGGTTTTCGTTACAGATGATGGTGCCGAAACTGACCTTGATTTAGGTCATTATGAGAGATTTATTGATGAAAATCTTACTAAACGCTCAAATGTCACAACAGGTAAGATTTACTGGTCGGTAATACAAAAAGAACGACGCGGTGATTTCGGCGGCGGTACAGTCCAGGTCATCCCTCATATCACCAATGAAATAAAGAGCCGTTTTTTCAGAGATGACTATTCCACAAAAGATACAAAAATTGCAATTATAGAAGTGGGCGGTACAGTTGGCGATATCGAAAGCCAGCCTTTCCTCGAATCAATCCGTCAGTTCCAGCATGATGTAGGCAAGGAAAATGCAATATTAATCCATGTAACACTTATTCCTTTCCTTAAGGCCTCAGGCGAAATCAAAACAAAGCCTACACAGGCAAGTGTTAAGGAACTTCAGGGAATGGGCATACAGCCTGATATCATCGTATGCAGAACAGAAGTCCCTCTTGACAATAATATCAAAGATAAGATTTCTCTTTTCTGCAACCTCCCAAGCTCACACGTTCTTCAGAACCTTGATGTGGACATCCTTTATGAAGCTCCGCTTGCCATGGAAAAAGAACATCTTGCCGAGGTTGTATGTGAGTGTCTTCACCTTGATTGCCCTAAGCCTGACCTTGAAGAGTGGGAAAATATGTGCCACGCATGGAAAAATCCTACCAAAAAAGTCAAGGTTGCCCTTGTCGGCAAATACATCTCCCTTCATGATGCTTATATAAGTGTTGTTGAAGCTTTGAAGCATGGCGGTGTGGCCAACTCAGCCGATGTAGAAATTAAGTGGGTTGATTCTGAAACGGTTACTAATGACAATGCTGCCGAAATTTTATCGGATGTTAGCGGAATCCTTGTTCCCGGAGGTTTCGGTGACAGAGGAATTGAGGGTAAAATATCTGCCATAAAATATGCAAGAGAAAATAAAATACCTTTCCTCGGACTCTGCCTCGGTATGCAGTTGTCAATCGTTGAATTCGCCCGTAATGTTATCGGATATAATGATGCACACAGCGTAGAGCTCAACCCTGATACACGCCATCCTGTTATACACCTTATGCCTGACCAGGAAGGTATAAATGATATCGGCGGCACTTTAAGACTGGGTTCATATCCTTGTGTACTTGATGAAAATTCCCTTGCTTACCGTCTTTATGGCACAAAAGAAATTGCAGAACGTCACCGTCACCGTTATGAAGTCAACAATGATTACAGAAATGTTCTTACAGAAAACGGTATGGTATTGTCCGGCATCTCTCCTGACGGAAGAATTGTTGAAATGATAGAATTAAAAGATCATCCTTGGTTTGTTGCAACCCAGGCACATCCTGAACTTAAATCAAGACCAAACAGACCACATCCTCTGTTCAAGGGATTTATTGAAGCTGCTTTAAATTACAGCAAATAATTAAAAACCATTGGTACATATCCTGTACCAATGGTTTTTTTAGAATTTTATTTTTAATTTATCTGCAAATTTTGCCATTCGTCCACCCATTGGGAATTCCTTGAGTTCTTCCCTTGTCACACCTTTAAGAACAAACAGCATTATAAAATATACAAGACATGCATTTACAATACATATAATCGTTATCAGAGCATTGGTAATGTAATTCACAGGAAGCACTTTAGCCATAAGCCTGCTTAGACAGAATGTTTCAATCCACATTACTGATGAAGCCAGAAGCGGAATTATAAACGTTGTTTTAACCTCCTGCCTGTAGTTGGCATATCTTGCAACCGATGCCCAGTTGAGAGCACAGACAATCAGCGGATATATTATATTGCCTATTACAAGGGCATGCGCTCCGAGTTTTGTAAATTTAAGAAGTATAACCATTAACGGAATGTGTATGAGAAGTGATATTGCCGCATGTCTCACCGGAAGTCTCATCCTGTCCATTCCCTGTAACGCCGCATTGGTTACCGTAGACAATGCATAAAACAATACCGCAACCGAACCATACATTAACATCCTGCCTGATATAACCGTATCCGTTGTAGGAAACAGAAGTTTCATAATCATTCCTGAAAGTGCTGAAATTCCGAATGCACAAGGGAAAGCTATTATCATATTAAACTTAACGGATGTCTTAAGCCTTGCCCTGAACTCTACAAAGTTCTTAAGTGTATACAACGAAACCAATGAAGGAATCATTGATGAAGCAAGAGCTGAAGATATAGCGTTGGGAACATTTACCATAAGTCTGTACTTGGAGCTGTATATACCGTAAAGTGCTGTCGAATCACTGCCCTTATACAGATTACCGAACATAAAACCGTCAACTACGCCTATGGACTGGTATACCGTCTGGCTGAGTATTACGGGAACTATGGTAGCAACAATAAGTTTAAGCACTTCCTCATTGGAAACCGTTACACCCACTTTATCATGGCTCAGGTGCTTTTTCATTCTTGGTTTATATATAACGAACAGGAATATAAGGAACATAAGGCTTGATAACGCACCAAATAATGTTCCTATTGTACCGCCTGCTGCACCATATCTTGCTTTATCAAATTCATTTGCTGCAAATCTGACAAGTATTACTGCTGCCACAATGCTTACAATGGCATTGATAATCTGCTCTGCAAGTTGTGAAACTGCAGTAGGCATCATTGTATTCCTGCTCTGAAAAAATCCTCTTATAGTTCCCGCTATCGCTACAACAAAAACAGTAGGTGCAAGAACTTTTAAAGGCAGTGCCAGTCCTTCATGGCCCGACAGTCTTTCTATGGTTCCTGCTCCGAAGAAAAGAATAAGAGCCATTACCATACCTGACACAGTAGCAAAAATATATGCAAATTTATAAATTTTATCTGCGTTTTTGTACTCTTTTTTCGCAAAACGGGCAGACAGCAATTTAGAAACGGCTAATGGCATGCTGTAAGATGAAAGAATAAGTGCAATCGAATATATTTCAAATGCGAAACTGTATAATCCGTTTCCTTTATCACCTATAACAGCTGCCATCGGACTTCTGTAAAGCATGCCAATAATTCTTGATATTACAGAAGCCGCTGCAAGAATTGTGCCCTGTTTAATTATGTGCTTTCCTGATGTCTTGTCGTCCAATTTTTTCTCCTAACGTTACAAATACATTTATCAGATTTTTTCTTTGCTTTTCGCTAATTCAAATTCTTTCACTATATCTTCTGAAGGTTTCTTTGTAAGAAGACTTACAACAATAATAAGTATGGAAGACACTATAAATGCCGGAAGGAGTTCATAAATCGCAAACACTCCTCCGAAACCTGCTATTACATACTTCCAGATAAATACCATGGCACCACCTGATACCATACCTGCAAGAGCACCCCACAATGTTGTTCTCTTCCAGAATAAAGAAAACAACACAACAGGTCCGAACGCAGCGCCAAAGCCTGCCCATGCAAAGCTGACTATCTCAAATACAGAGCTTTCAGGATTTCTTGCAATAAATACGGCTACAACCGCAATTAAAACAACCGATATCCTTGCAATTATTACCGGCATTTTTTTGCCCATCTTAATATGGAACAGTCCCGAAAAAATATTATGTGACACACTTGAGGATGCCGCAAGGAGCTGTGAATCCGCAGTTGACATTGTTGAAGCAAGTATACCTGCAAGGATAAGACCTCCCACAAGTGCAGGAAGTATACCATGGTTACTTATAGCTTTTGCCATATGGACAATGATTCTCTCGGCTTCGCTGTTATTGGCATATACAGGTATAATTCCTCTCTCACTGACTGAAACACCCATTACACCGATAAATACTGCAATTGCAAGGGAAATAACAACCCATATTGAAGCCACTCTTCTTGATACTTTAAGTTTATCCTCGTCTTTGATTGCCATAAATCTTAAAAGAATGTGAGGCATACCAAAATATCCCAGTCCCCAGGCAATGGTTGAAGCAATGCTTAAAGCGCTGAAATTATCCGGCTTGGCTGTTCCGTTATATGAATGGAACATATCAAGGAATCCCGGAAGTTGCTTTGCATTATCAATAATAGGTCCGAATCCGCCCGCATGGATTACTCCATATGAAAGAACAATAACAAGTGCTATTGTCATTATAATACTCTGGATAAAGTCAGAAGTACTGGCAGCCAGGAATCCGCCTAATGTAGTATATATGACAATTACCGCTGCGCTTATTACCATAGCTGTAAAATAATCCGCATTGAATATTGTACCGAAGAGTTTACCGCATGCCGCAAATCCCGATGCTGTATAAGGGACAAAAAATATTATAATTACCACAGCGGATATTCCCATAAGGATATTGTATTTATCATGATATCTTCTCGAAAAGAAATCAGGTATTGTTATTGCCTCCGTTACCTGTGAATATCTCCTGAGCCTCTTTGCTACCACAAGCCAGTTGACATATGTACCAATGGCTAATCCGATAGCTGTCCATAAAGGACTTGCAATACCGGTAGCATAAGCTAATCCCGGAAGTCCCATTAAGAGCCAGCTGCTCATATCCGAAGCCTCGGCACTCATTGCTGTAACAAGAGGTCCTAACTTTCTTCCTCCAAGGTAATACTCATCTACCGAGTTACTTTCTTTTGAATATTTGAATCCGATTAAAACAACAACTGCAAGATATACAATTATTGAAATCAGAATACAGATATTCGATGTTGACATTGCTAAAATCATTTTTCTTCTCCTATTCTTAGTAAGTCTCCGAACCTGTATATGATGTCATTGTATTTTTTAACATCACCAAATCCGTATTCAGCATATATAAAATCTGCGCCTGCTCTTTCGGCTGCGATTCTGTCATTATCAATGTCTCCCACATAAACGGGATTCTTAAGATTATTTCTTTTAATTATAAGCGCAATATTGTCCCATTTAGGAAGGTCATTATTGCCGAAACATTCTATATCTTCAATATAATCGTTAATCTTGTAATATTCAAGAAAAGCTTCTATATATCCTGACTGGCAATTACTCACTATAAAGAGTCTGTAGCCTTTTTTCTTAAGTTCTTTAAGGGTAGATATTACATCAGGGTAAAGTATAGCGCCTTTTTCCCGCAGATATTCATTTTCCCTTTCGTACATCTTATCAAATATATGTTTTGTCTCGGAATACTTTTTGTCCGGAAAAATACCTTCCGCTATCGCATCCATCGTAAGCCCCATATATCCTGTCAGTTCAGGAACTGTTATCACACGGTCTATGCCCTGTGCTTTAAGCTCATCATTCCATGCTTTTACAATTGTTTCCCTGGAATCCCATATTGTTCCATCCATATCAAAAATTATTCCATCATACATTTCTTTTACCCTATATGCTTTCTTATAAAATCTAACACAATCTTTCTTGTTTCTTCAAGTGCATTGGCGGTCTCAAATCTTCTTTCTGGATGCCACTGTAAGGCAAGTATTTTCATTGCCTCCGATTCGTAAGCTTCCACAACATCATTTTCCTTATCTACGGCAACCGGTGTAAAACATGGAGCCAGATTATCCGTAAAAATGCAATCCTTGTGATAGTTGTTTACATAAATCTCTCTGTTTTCCTTGATAAGAAATACTTTATGATCCTCGCCTCGAGGTCGCTTTACCTTTAATTTAGGATGATAATGGAGCTTGCCTCCGAATAATACATTAATATACTGCATACCTCTGCAGGTTGCAATAATAGGAATACCATGTGATATACAATATCTTATTAACTTCTCTTCCATCGCATCCCTGTGAGGCTGTAATTCATCATCATGTTTTTTGTCATAGTACCTTGAATCAAGAGAACCTCCGCCCACAACTATAAGCAGATCTACTTTTTCGTCAAAAAGCCTTTCAAAATTCTTGGTATGATTAGACACCGGAACAGGTATAAAACCTAACAGCTCATAAAATCTTACATAAGCCGATTCAAGTATATCAGTGGGGTCGCCATATTGGTTGACACCTTCACGCTGTGTAATAAGAGCACGAAGGTTTTTGTACTGGATACCCTCTTCTATCTTGCCGTTACGACAGTCCATATCAAGATATGATGTTGAAGTAACGTAATCATATATCTTTTCACCACATCCGATTGCTGCGGGAATTTCAAATTCCGCACATCTTATCGCCATATGGGATGCAACACCGCCATACTTTGTTATAAAGCCTTTGATTCCCTTGGTAAAAATCCATTCGTAACCGGGATCGGCTTTAGGTATTGCAACTATTTTGTCCCTGATGTCCGCATCCGGCTCATCTTCAAGAACGATAACCTCACCTTCAATATGTCTGGCTGTTATAAAGTTAGGTCTTGCCTCTGCAACCGGTATAAAATCTATATCTCTTTCATCAGTAATTACTGCAGGCATAATAATATTACGGTTAAAGCTGTTTTCCTGCCGCCTGCCGTTAATTCTGTTTATCAGTTCCTGTCTGAGCGAAGCAGGGTCAGCAGCACTGACGCATTCCATAATATCATCTACATTGAGCCATGACAAGTCTCTTCTTTTTATATCAATGTCATTTTCTATGTTGATTAACAGTTCAAGCACAAGGCTTAATGACCTTGTAAATTCAAATTTGAAATATTCCCTCTGTTTAATTGCACTCTTCAGAAATTCGATAAATTCCTCAGGTGTAACATTAAATCCAACTTCATCTATGGCTTTTTTTAGTTTCTCATGGTCTAAAGTTTTTATACCATTATTTTTAAACTGGTCCTTGCGTCTGTTGGAAACAGGTCTGAAATTCATCTTATCATATCTGTCCGTCCTTATATCGTAGGTTCCGCTTCTTAAATGTCCGTATTTTTTATTAAAATCCTCCATTGACATTTTACCTACAGAGTATCTTTCAAAATCATTGTCAAACTCGGAGGATATTGTATTAATGGATTTTGTAAAATTATCCATCTCTTCATCCGTAAAATATCCTGCAAAAACAAGTGTTCTGCAAAAAGCCCTTGCCATAAATGCCAGTCTTGCCTGTCTCGTAAACTGCGGAGTTCCATATCTTGTTATTGCGTCAAGGAGTATCATTATGGAGCGGAACATTTCTTTTGTGGAAAGTCCGCCTGCATCAAGGGCTTCCTCTATCGGCTGTCTGATGTTATCCATTAATTTAAGGGATAAAAGATCTTTATCCGTAAGTTCTTTAAAGCCGGTAAGGCAATCATTTGTGAGTGTAAAAAGTGCTTTTAAAAAGGTATCTCTTTCCTCTTTTGAAAACCCATTTTCTAACAGCTCACGGCTGTTTTTTTCCGTGCAGAAATCGTATGTGGTATATGCTATTTCAAATTCAATTTTATCATGTGCCGTCAGGTCTTTTTTTAATTTATTACAGTAAAAGTCAACGAGCTTTAATGCAAGTTTCTCGTCCAGACTTTGTGGCAGCAGGCTGTAAAAAGAATATTCCACGCTTATATATGGTTTATTTCCTAATTTGTACATAAGCTTATTAGGAAGTCTCCTGTAGCCAATCTCGGCAATTCCCTGATTCCATGCATGTTTAAGAAGTATTTCTTCATAAAGTGAATACTCAAGGCTTCTTGGGTTGCTGCCTATTATTTCTGAAGGATTCCAGAATGCCATGTCAGAAAACATCATTGTTCTGCCGTTAAGTGCACTTTTGTTATTATTGTACTGTTCTTTTATGCCTTTAATCCTTGAAAAAAAATCACCGTCATCCATTTTCTGGACCTGTTTATAACTGGCAACAAGAGGTCTGACCTGGAAAATAATGATTTCGCCCTTTTCATTTATGGCAAATTCTATATCAAGTGCCATACCATTAAGGAATAATTCTATTTCCTGGACCGCATCGATTAATTTTCCCCAGGGTTCGTCAATTTCACTGATGGAAGCATTTTTTACAATCCAGAGGGTCTTGCCGCCGCTGCCGCTTGTAACCGAATCGGTAGAACCCTGGTCATCGTAATTTATAAGATAATAAGGCCTGTTTCCCTGTATGTCTCTTGTAAAGATGACTCCGCTGAATTTTACGTTCTGTGCCTGTCTCTGGACAAGAATCTGCTCATGGTCAAGAATCTCTATATCTTTCTGATAACTTGCGATAACCTTCTCAATAGCGGAATTTACCTGCTCACTGTCACCGGAATCGATTCCAAGTATGCTTTCATAATGGCCTGCATTGGAAGTCTTAAAACTGTCCTCTTTTGAGGAAGAGCTTCTCACAATTATCTGCTCTCCACCGTATGTCTCCGTTATGTCACGAAGAACATTTTCCCTGTTGTTCTCAAATTCTGCCACAGGAAGAATATACATTTTTTCTATTTTTGATTTTTTGATAACTTTACTCAAGACATATAAAGTATTTGCCTTTGTTGACACAATCTGCTGTCCGTAACCGTTGTTCATAATATCGCCCCATTTCCGCTTATAATTGTACCAAATACATATTATTACAAGCAAGAAAAAAGAGCTTCCCAAAGGAAACTCTTAATAAAATTAAGTCATCAGTCAAATAATACGCCGACACCGATAAGTCCGGGACCTGTATGGATTGCCATTGTTGCGGTAATCTGCTTATCAACCACAACCTCACACTGTGGAAACATTTCTTTTATACGCGCTCTTATAACGTCAAGATATCTTGTACCATCACCATTCATGATTGCAAGATACGCTTTTTTGTCTCCGATGTAATCTTTCAGGCTGTCCATAAGCTTTTCCAATCCTTTATGCTGTCCTCTTATCTTGCTTACGGTATAATAAGTACCTTTTTCATTACATGAAATAATAGGCTTAAGGTTAAGTGCCTTTCCCACAATTGCCACTGCAGGGCTTATTCTTCCGCCTTTTCTGAGATAATCAAGGGTATCCATATAGAAAAATACTTTTGAATCACTTATCTTATCATTAAGGCCGTGTTTTACCGCTTCAAAAGTCCAGCCCTCGCTGAGTTTCTTTGCAGCCCACATTGCAAGAAGTCCCGCACCGATTGAAATATTTTTGGTATCAAAAGCAAAAGTTTCTATGTCTTCCTCTTCAAATGCCATTGCAACCGCATTGTAGGTTCCGCTTAATCCGCTTGAAATAGTAATTCCGATTATTTTTTCATAACCCTCGGACTTGATTTCATTAACAAGCTCGCTTACCTCATACATATTAGGCGTTGAGGTTGTAGGTATCTCCTGAGGAAATCTTCTGTATACCTCAAGCGGGTCAATATCCAGACCATCCGAATACATCCTGTCGCCGTAAAGCACTTTAAGTCTTAATACTTTAATATCATACTGTTCAATAAATTCCTGACTGATATCACATCCTGAATCCACCATAATTGCTGTTTTAGCACTATTCATAATTTACTCCTTCCTACCTGAATTATCCTGTAGAAGCATAACCAGATTCTTGGCACAAAACGTTCTCTTTCTGTAGAACTGTCTGCAAAGCCTGTCAAAATTTTCTTCTGAATGTTCAACTTCCCTGGAATAAAGATGTGCAATCTCTACAATATCATCAAATTCCAGTTTTCTCCCATTATTGCACCAGTATGCCATATTGCACTGATGAATAACAAGAACACCGACTATTCCCATTTTGACTTTTGTTAATATATCTCTGTCAAATACAGCTTTCATAAAATACCTGAAAATAAAATAATCAATTAAATTCTCATATTCGTACTCGCTGTCTCTATTATCCTTTTTGAAATCATCTCTTATCCTGCCGTAACTGTCATTAAGCGTATAATCATATACTTTATAAATAAGTTCCGGCCACTCTGCTTTGATTATCACCTGTTTAAGATAGCAGTAAAAGATATTTTTGTAAATATCCACCGTATCTTTTTCCTTGTACCTTTCCCTGCCTGTTGCTGCTAAAATATCATTGATATATTCTTCTGAATATCTTGAAATAACATTATCTATTCCTGACTTTTTCTTAATGTTCTTCTGCAAATCCGCAGCGTAGTACGCAAGCACCGATATTCTTTGAAAAATATCTGCTGACGAATTATCATGAATAATTTCAAAGGCTTTGGTTCTTGCCCTCATAAGTGCCATAAATAATTCACCGTCTATGTTGTTAAGCGACGGGAAGGCTTCCTTGTCCTCCCATTCCTTAAAGCCGAAATTCTGTCTTTTTCTAAGAACTATCCCGGCTGCGGTTATACAGGATATTGCAATACCGGTTTCCCTTAGATTCCCGTACTCGGTAGTATATCTGGGATACTTGTCACAGGTAACGCACAGTGCATCTTCGCCAAGTGCCGTATATAAATCACAGAACATATTGTCATTAAGGAAGGGGCATCTGCCATCTTCACGGATTCTGAACTGTCCTTCTTCTCCGTGCTTTCCTTCAATCATTACAGAATGAAGCCTGTCACCGAATTCACCCTTAATTGTCTTATAATAGGCAAAAGATCTATCATCCACATCTACCTGCCAGCCTGCGCAACACGTATCCGTGCATTTATCTGCTATGCACTTAAATTCATCATAATAATCAGGAACTCTTATTTTCATAATATCCTCTTTTCATTATAAGCCTTTTCTCTACAATTTGCCAACAATATTCAGAATATCTTCATTTAACATACGGATTTTTTCCATATCGGCAGCAATATTTTTTTCGTTTTTTCCTACATTAAGAAATACTTTAGCCATATCGGAATACGTTTTTTTCTTATCCTCGGATTCTTCAAAAAATTCCTTTGCATTGGTTGCCAGATGATTAACTAATTTCTGCGTTATTTCAATATTTTCATAAAGCTCACTAAACTTATCCGTCACACAGTTGTTACCGGCACTAAGATTCTCTACTGCCTTGTCTAAGGTACTTCTCTTTTCTTCAAGTTTTCTGAATCTGCTGTCAATTATTCTAACAGTTTCCGAAAGTTCTTCAATGCCTGAATCAGTTTCATTTAAAAGTGCGGTTCCGTTATCGGCTGACTGTCTGATTTCATCTGCCGCAACCTTAAATCCTCTGCCTGACTCTCCCGCTCTCTGACATTCCATTGATGCTTTAAAAGAAATGGTATTGATATTATTAATACTGTCCCGGAGCTTTATAATGGTTATTTTTACAGCATTTAAAGTGCGGTAAAAATCATTGATATATACATCCATGTCCGTATATTCATCATTTACAAGCAAGGCTTCGTGGGATGCCTCTTTTATTTTGTCCCCGGAACCTGATAAAAGCTTCACTGCTTCACCTGTGATTTCATTCATCTGTTTAATAGATCCTGATGCCTTTGCAAGAATGGTTAATATTTTATCCGTTATTTCTTTTTCACCGGAAACTTTAAGTGCAGCCTTGGAGCCTCCCGATGCTTTTAACATATCGTAATTATCTTTGCACCCACGCTCTGATGCGGCTATTAACCTGTTAATTTCATCTGTGCATGAAGTTATTTTATTCTTTGCTTTGATTGTCTCCGATGCGGACTCGTTATTATTTTTATAAAAAGTCCGCAGCTGTTTTTTGTAATGGCAAAGTCTTGCCGTAAGCAATATAATGCCCAGTGCAAGAATCCCTGATATTACCGCCAATATAATCTCTGACTGCAATTTCATATCCTCCCTTGTAATTATGTGAAAATTATATTGACCTTTTCTCCTCCTGTCAACATAAAGAAAATATAGAGCAGGCCCCCACAAGGACTATGTGCCAAGTGAGGACCCGTCGCTGATAAAAGATTAAATTGCAAAATCCACATGCTGTATTGTACCCGCATTTCCGTTTTCGTAAAGGAAAATTCCGGTCTTTTGTATAACAGCCATTGTATCGTTAAAATTATTGTTTTTGTTGAAAGCGGTTGAAACGCTTGAGAGATTGATTGCTCCGACTCCTGCTTCTTTAAGGGAAATAAGCTCATTCTCTCCTTTTTCGTTCTTCGTCCAGATTCTAAGTTGTGAGAATATCCCGTCATCCTCGTCAATCCAGCCGTTACCGTCTTCATCATATTCTGCAAGGTCCGCAAAACCGTCACCGCTCTTTGTTCCGAAAAGCTCTGTTCCGTCATTGATAATGCCGTCGCCGTTTTTATCAAGAGCAAGGAAGCCGCTGCCCTTTCCAAGAGAAGCAATTTCCTCCTCTTTGCCGTCGCAATCCAAATCAAACATAAACTTCTGGTCCGTGATGTCGGCTGTATTGCCCTCAAAATTAAATACAAGAGGGTCGCACAGTACATAAGTGCTTTCGGAATAAGATTCATAAGATGCCTGAAAACTTCTTGACATCTCAAAACTTACGTTAAAGTTAATCTCTTTTCCGTCTTTTGTTATTACTTTTCCTTCGGATACAAATGCCGTATTCTCTTCCTCTTTATAGAAACCGGATTCAACGGTCTGCCTTATGTATGTGGTGTTTCCGCCGGACTGCTGTAACGGAGCATATGTAAGCTCTGTGCCGCCTCCGTTTCTTCTTGCAAATGCATTAATTATGTTTTCAAGTAATGCCATTCTGAGTTCCCTTATGGACTTAAGGCTTTTGTAGCCCTCGCTTGTAACTATCGTGCCTCTCGTCCGGGAGGTTTTGTCCGTAAGGTCTTTCATATTTTTCTGTTCCGCAGCGTCCTTTATCTGGTCGAACAGACTTTTTTCTTTGCCTTCAGGGTCAACAGATACCCTTTCATTAATTAATCCATTATATTCCGCATACTGGATGGATTTATATTCGGAATACTTTCTTTGTGATGTCATTGCTATTGTACTTCCGCCAATTCTCATTTTTCCTCCTGTCCATCTTAAAAGATGTCTTATATTGACCGGATACAACACAAATGCCACAGGTTTATCAACTACTTTTATTATCGTCAGTTCATTGAATTTTATTAACTGTTGGATTATACTAATTACTAACGATATAAAGGAATGGTATTTTTATGAACAAAAAAGAAATTGCAGAAATCAAGAAACTTTTTACAAATGACAAATGCTGTATATCCAAAATATGCGGCTGCTACGTTGACGGCAACAAGAACAAAATAACCACATTCAGACATGCTTTTTTATCTCTCCCCCAGGAAGAAATTTTTAAATATTTTACTATTTTTAGAAGTTCCCTTTCAGGAACTATCGGCAAGAATCTTTTAAATATGGAATTCCCCATGGAGACAGAGGAGGAGGGCGGAAGCCAGGATTTTCTTATGAAGCTTCGTTCAAGCCATCTTGGTGACGATGAACTGCTTGAAATCTTTTACAATAAGGTAATCGATAATTACAGCTATGGCGAGAATTACCTTATTCTCCTTATTGACGCCAATTATGACGTTCCGGGCAAGGCCTCAGATGAGTTTGATATGGATGATGCATCGGAATATGTATACGAGCACGTCTTATGCAATATATGTCCCGTAAAACTTTCGGAAGAGGGGCTCTGCTACAATGCTGCTACCAATTCTTTTGAAAACAGGATAAGGGACTGGCTTGTTGAGAAACCTCTCCACGGTTTTCTTTTCCCTGCTTTTAATGACAGGAATACGGACATACATAATATTTTATATTTCAGCAAAAAAAGCGAGGAGGTACAGTCTGATTTTATAGATGGCGTGCTTGGCTGTGTAACACCTATGACTTATATGGTACAGAAGGAGACTTTTTCCGAAATCATAACTGAATCCCTAGGTGAGGAATGTACCTTTGAGACCGTTAAATCCGTCCATGAAAGCATGAATAATTACATTGAAGAACATAAAGAACAGGTTGAGCCTGTTGTTTTTGAAAAGAATGATATTAAAAAAATGCTTGAATCCACAGGGGTAAGCAATGAGCAGATAAGCTCTTTTGAAGAACATTATGATGATGTTGCCGGCAGCAGGACCGAATTTACCGCCGCCAACGTTGTGAATGCAAGAAGTTTTGAAGTAAAGACAAAGGATGTTGTAATCAAGGTTGCACCTGACCGTACCGACCTTATTGAAACCAAAGAGGTGGACGGCAAATTATGTCTCGTAATTGAGATAAGCGACCAGGTTGAAGTAAACGGAATTACAGTCAAACCGCTGTAATTCCTACTTCATGATAACGTTAATCGTGGTGCCTATGTTTTCATCACTTATCACTTCTATTTTGAAGTTGTGCTGTTCAATAATATGCTTGACTATAGCAAGTCCAAGACCGGTTCCGCCGGTCTTTTTTGAACGGCTCTTATCTACTCTGTAAAAACGTTCAAATATCCGTTTCTGGTTTTCTTTGGATATTCCTATACCGTTATCCCTGACTGACAGTATTTTACCCTCAGGAGTGTTTTTTACCGTAACCCATACCTCTCCGCCTGCTTTATTGTAACGTATGGCATTATCGCACAGATTATATACAACTTCTTCCAATTTATTTTTATTGCCTCTGACAATTGTCTTTTCTCCGTCAAAATGAAGTGTTACCTGGTTTTCTTTGGCGTGAAAGTCTAACATTGACACACAATTTCCGGCTATCTCCGAAATATCAACGTCCTCATATTCAAGCGGTGCCCCCCTGTCAAGTTCTGACAGATTGATTATGTCATTAATCAGGGTAAGAAGCCTGTTGGCATTGGTATATATCTCGTTGGCAAATCTTCCGATATCTTCGCTTCCGGCCATTCCATTCTTAATAAGTTCCGAATATCCGGATATGGCTGTAAGAGGAGTCTTAAGCTCATGTGATACGTTGGCAGTAAATTCCTGTCTCATTATGGCATTTTTAATTATGTCATCATGCTGTTTCTTTATGGTTGTCACAAATGGCTGCATCTCTTTATATACCGTGACTTTGTCAAGGTTATCAAGATTATTTGCCACCTGTTCAATCGGCGCAATAAAACTTCGCGTCAGAAAATGATTGGATACAACACTAATAATCACAACAAGGGCAACTATTGAAATAAACGCCGGCAAAGCAGATAAAAATATATGCCATATACTTGACGCTTCCCTTGCGACACGAACAACACAGTCATCACTGATTTTTAAGGCAAAATAAAAGTTGCTTTTTCCTACGGTGTCCGACTTCCTTATGGTGCTGCCTTCTCCGGCACGGAAAGCCTCCTTAATCTCAGGTCTGTTTCCATGGTTCTCCATGGAGGATGCATCCGTAACATTATCAAAAACAACTGTTCCGTCATTTCTCACAACAGTAATCCTTGTCTGTGCAAGTTTGTCATAATCAAACTCCTGTATGCCGTATTCCGGTCCGGATATATTTTTGATTGTGTATGCAGTTGTTTTTAAATTTTCCATTATTTCTCTTTTAAATGTATTATAAAAGATACATATTGCCGCTGCTGCAGTAACAATAATGGCAATGCTGACCACAATTAAGAATTGGACATTAATTCTCTTTTTCATGCTTTTCACTATCCTATTTCATATCCTACATTACGTATAGTCTTAATAATTGCTCCACCCTCTCCAAGCTTCTGCCTGAGAGTCTTGATGTGCATATCAAGCGTTCTTGATTCCCCTTCAAATTCGGTACCCCATACCCTGTCCATAATCACTTCTCTTCTAAGCACGATTCCCGAATTCTGAAGCAGAAGTTTTAGAAGTTCAAATTCCTTATAGGTCAGTTCCACAGCATCATTGTTCACATAGACAGCTCTTTTTTCCACATCCATAACAACACTTTCATAGGACAGTACCTTCTCTTCTTCAAGATTAAGCGTTCTTCTTAAAAGAGCTTTAACTCTTGAAATAAGTTCCATTATGCCAAATGGTTTGGATATATAATCATCCGCCCCAAGGTCAAGGCCTTTTACCTTGTCTATTTCGGTTGTTTTGGCTGTAACCATAATTACAGGTATTTTTTTATAATCGGGAGTATTTTTCATTTTTTTTAATATTTCAAGTCCATCCATATCCGGAAGCATAATATCAAGGAGCACTATGTCCGGCTTTTTGTTCTGAAGATGTTTAAAAAAGATTTTTCCCGTTTCAAAAACTTCTGTAATATATCCACTGTTCTTTAATGCAAAGCTTTCGATTTCACTGATATTATTGTCATCTTCCACAATATATACTAACGGTGTTTTCATGTATCATGCCTCCTTTTTATACTTAGGCAGCTTGTACTCTTCTAAAAACTCATTATACCTTGCTTTATAGTTTTCGTCATCTTTTTTCATTCTTCCGAGGTAGTCATGTGACTCAAATTCATCTGAATCTATCTGTAATTCACAGGCTGCAATGTTGGAACAATGATCAGCAACCCTTTCAAAATTGTTGGTTATATCCGATAATATAAAACCAAGTTCGATTGTACACTGTCCTGTTCTTAATCGTTTTATATGACGATTCTTAAGTTTTTCATTAACTACATCAATAACTTCTTCAAGCGGCTCTACAAGGAGTGCTTCTTTTTTGTCATCATTGATGTAACTGAATATTGCAAGATCAACTATACGGCTTATTGCATCTGTAAGTACATTTAATTCTGCCTTTGCTTCATCTGAGAATTTGATTTTCTTGCCATGCATCTCTGAAGCCGCCTCTTTTATGTTAAGTGCATGGTCAGATATTCTTTCTAAGTCGCCAATTGAGTGCAACATTTTAGAAAGCAGTCTTGAATCATGTTCACTAAGACTCTTTGCACTTAATTTAACAAGGTAATCTCCCAGTTCATCTTCATAAACATCAACAAGTTTTTCAAGTTCTGCCACTTTTGATGCTTTCTTTTCGTCATATTTATCCAGAAGCTCAATTGCTTCCATAATTGACATCCGGACTACTTTTGCCATATTAATTGTGGTTGTCTTACTCAGTTCAACAGCAAAAGCAGGTCTTTCAAGAAATCTTGCATCCAATAATTTCATCTCTGAATTTTTAGGCTTAGCAGTTTCTTTTTTATCCCTTACTGTAATACTTGCAAGTTTTTCAAGTCCCTTAGAGAAAGGCAGAAGTACGATTGTTGCAAGGACATTAAAACTCGTATGGACAATTGCTATTCCAAGCTGGTTAGCAGATTGTTCAAGGAATCCAAAATGTACAAATGCATTGATTCCATAAAAAGCACACATAAATATAACCGTTCCTATAAGATTAAAATATAAGTGTACAAAAGCAGCCCTTTTAGCATTTTTATTTGCTCCAACCGCTGAAATTATGGCTGTTACACATGTACCTATGTTCTGTCCCAGTATGATAGGCAGCGCACTGCTGAATGTAATCGCACCTGTTGAACACAATGCCTGTAAAATACCGATTGATGCAGATGAGCTCTGGATTGCAGCCGTAAGTATCGCACCTGCGATAAGTCCAAGTACAGGATTTTTAAACATAGTAAAAAGATGTATAAATCCTTGATTATTCTCAAGTCCCGCTACGGCACTACTCATAGACTCCATACCGAACATAAGAATTGCAAAACTTATAAGAATTGTACCAACATCTTTTTTCTTGTCTTTTTTACTGAATAAAATAAGTATTACGCCGACAAGGGCAAGGATTGGAGAAAAAGATGATGGTTTCAGCATCTGTACAAAAAAGTTACCACTGCTGATTCCTGACAGACTTAGTATCCATGTAGTCGCCGTAGTACCTATATTGGCACCAAAAATAACACCGACTGCCTGACTCAATTTCATAATGCCGGAATTAACAAAACCTACCACCATAACGGTTGTTGCCGATGAACTCTGGATTACGGCTGTAACACCGGCACCGAGAAGCACAGCCTTTATCTTATTGGCTGTAAGTTTTTCAAGTATGTTTTCTAACTTTCCTCCGGATAATTTGGCAAGCCCGTCTCCCAAGGAATTCATACCAAAAAGGAAAAGTGCAAGCCCTCCTAACATTGTCAACGCATCAAAAAAACTCATTTTACATAACCTCTTTTTATTTTCTTAATTTGTTTTTATCATCATTATGTAAAATTTGCTTTGAGGTTATGTAAAATTCATGTAAAATTATTGGACTACGTTAATATCACCCTGTACGGAATAGATTGCCCACTCCGCAATATTGGTTGCATGGTCGCCGATTCTTTCAAAATATTTTCCAATCATCAGCAGGTCTGTAGCTTCTCCACCCTTGTTAGGATTGCTGCTTATGATAGAAATTACATTATCTTTTACATTAAGGAAAAGTTCATCTACAATGTCATCATCGTTAATAACTTCTTTGGCTTTCTCCACATTGCCTTCTGAAAATGCTTCAAGACTTCTTATTACCATTTCCGTTGTCTTTACTGCCATACGTTTCAGAATGTCAAGATCAGAAGTATATTCCATCCGCGATAAAAGAATTGTTATTTCTGAAATATCTGCCGCATGGTCGCCGATTCTTTCAAGGTCTGTAACCATTTTAAGTGCTGATGATATATGACGCAGGTCGCTTGCCACAGGCTGTTGTGTAAGCAGAAGCTTCATGCAAAGGCTTTCAATATCCTTTTTTGCCTGGTCGATTTTATCATCTTCTTCAATTGCTTTTTTTGCTTCTTCCACATTGGAATTAATAAGTGCGTTTATAGCTTTTTCTATGGATTTTTCTACCAGCGCGCCCATTGAAAAAAGTTCATCGTTTAATGTTTTTAATTCCTGATCAAATAATTTTCTCATCATCCAAACCTTCCTGATATATAATCCTCTGTTCTCTTATCTTTTGGCATTGAAAACATTGCTTCCGTATTGTTATGTTCAATTATTTCTCCCAAAAGGAAAAATACAGTTTCATCCGCAACACGGGTTGCCTGCTGCATATTATGCGTAACCATTACAATGGTATATTGTTTTTTTAACTCCATAACAAGGTCCTCAATCTTTGAAGTAGATATAGGGTCGAGGGCTGATGTGGGTTCGTCCATGAGTATAACCTCTGGTTTAACAGCCAGGGCTCTGGCTATGCATAGTCTCTGCTGCTGTCCTCCCGAAAGTCCAAGAGCTGATTTTTTTAACCGGTCTTTGACCTCATCCCAGATTGCCGCATTTTTTAATGACTGCTCTACAATTTCATCAAGGGCTGATTTTGACTTAATGCCATGTGTTCTTGGTCCGAAAGCTATATTGTCATATATACTCATTGGAAAAGGATTAGGTTTCTGAAACACCATCCCAACTCTTTTTCTAAGCTCGCAAACATCCATTTTGCCGTATATATCCACATCATCAAGAAGAACGTCTCCGGTAATTTTACAATTATCCACCAAATCGTTCATTCTGTTGAGAGTCTTAAGAAATGTTGATTTTCCACAACCGCTGGGACCTATAAATGCAGTTACCATATTGGATTTAATTTCCATATTTATATCTTTAAGGGCATGAAAATCTCCATAATAAAGGTCAAGCCCTTTTACGTTAAATTTATAATCTGACATTACTGTCCTCCTGCTTTTTTACTGATTTGTTTTGCTGCTACGGATGATAATGTATTTATTATGAATACAAATATCAAAAGTATTACCGCTGTGGCAAAAGTCTGTTTTGTATGAAATCCTTCACTGGAAATTGTATACATATGTACTGCAAGGGTTCTTCCTGATGACATAAGTCCTTTGGTAAGTCCTCTTGTTGCGGTTCCCGACGTATATAAAAGAGCCGCTGTTTCTCCCACTATTCGTCCTATGGCAAGAATAATTCCGGAAAGGATACCCGGAACCGCTGCCGGAAGAACAACTTTAAATATGGTTCTTAATTTGCCGGTACCAAGGGCAAAGCTGCCTTCCCTATATGAATCCGGTACGGAATCAAGTGCTTCTTTGGTTGTACTCAATATTGTAGGCAGTACCATAATTGCCGCTGTTGCCGCACCTGCCATAAGTGAATAATCCCATTTCAAAAATACAACGAAAAAAATCATGCCGAAAAGTCCGTATATGATTGAAGGTATTCCGCTTAGGGTTTCTGACATAAGTTCAATTACCCTGACAAAGAAATTTCTTTTTTTCGCATATTCCGATAAATATATCGCTGCACCTATTCCTAAAGGTATTGCTATTAAAAGGGATACCGCAGTAAGAATAAGTGTATTTATAAGAGAAGGTAAAAGTGATACATTCTCAGAATTATATTTTGTTGAAAAAATACCTTTTGAGGTAAATAATGCAGGTACACCATTTACCAGGATATAAAACAGCACATATAAAAGTGCCACTACGGTAATTCCTGCCGCAAGGTACATAAGGCCTCTTAACGCAAGTGAACCGACATGATGCTCTCTTAATTTCTTTTCCATTATGCCTCCACCTGCTTTCTCTTTAATATACTGATTATCATATTCAATATAAGTATAAATCCAAACAAAATTACACCTGTTGCAATTAACGCTTCTTTATGTAAATCGGTGGCGTAGCCCATTTCAAGGACGATATTGGATGTCAGTGTCCTGACACCGTCAAATATGCTTTCCGGAAGTCTTGTCTGGTTTCCGACAATCATCTTTACTGCCATTGTTTCTCCGATTGCCCTGCCCACACCAAGGGTAAGACTTGTTATTATTCCTGATTTTGCTGCCGGAACAATGGTCTTAAACACAGCTGTTTCTTTTGTTGCTCCAAGTGCCAGTGCTCCCTCCATATAACTTTCGGGAACTGCTCTTATTGAGGCTTCCGATACCGATATAATTGTAGGAAGTATCATCATTCCAAGGACTATGGATGCGGCAAGAATACTGAATCCGTTTCCGGTAAAATTATTTCTTATAAATGGAACAATTACCATCAATCCAAAATAACCATATATAATTGAAGGTATTCCGGCCAGAAGATTAACTACAGGCTTTAATATTTTATATAACCATGCAGGACAGAATTTTGCCATAAAGACTGCCATAAATATTCCAACAGGAACACCTATTATAAGTGCTCCTGCAGTAACATACAGACTTCCTATTATCATGACAAATATTCCGTAATAATCGCTGCCCGGTTTCCATATCTTACCAGATACAAATTTTGTAAAACCTATCTGATGTATAGCCGGTATTCCTCTTGCAAAAAGAAATATACATATTACAAGAACCGCTATTATTGAAATACTTGCAAGGAAGGCGAACACAGCCGCCATTCCTTTTTCCCTGATTTTTCTCATATAGATCTCCGTCTGTTATTTAACTTCTGACCAGCCAGTTACTGAACCTGTGTAGATATTTTTAATCTGTTCTGATGTAATTTCATTAACTGTGTTGTTCTTATTAACAACAATTGCAATACCGTCTTTTGCGATTACCACAGGTACAAGTCCTTTTTCTTTTTCGCTGTCTTTTACTTCTCTTGAAGCCATACCGATGTCATAAGAACCGCTTGCTGCATTTTCCATACCTGTTGATGAATCTGTTACCTGAAGTTCTACCTTAACTTCGCTTACTTTTTCATAAGCTTCAACAAGTTTTTCCATTACAGGGCCTACTGATGAAGAACCGCCGACCACAATGCTTCCTGTAACATCAGATGGTGTATAAGCCTCGCCTTCTGCTACTGCTATGTATCCATTGTCTTCTATAATCTTCTGGCCTTCTGCACTAAGGATATAGCTGATAAAATCTGCTGTTGCTCCTTTTGCTTCTCCGTTTGTGGCAATGTTAAAAGGTCTCTGCACTGAATATGTTCCGTTTGCTACGTTTTCTGCTGTTGCTTCAACTCCGTCAACCTTAAGTGCCTTTACCGAATCATTAAGAGAACCGAGTGAGATATATCCGATTGCATTATTATCACCTGAAACTGCTGTGATAACTTCATTGGTTGAATTAGAAATAACTGCTGTGGTTGTTGTCATATCTTCTTTCTTGCCATCTGCATTCTTCTGTTCAACACCTGTAATCTCTACAAAAGCGCCTCTTGTTCCTGAGCCTTCTTCTCTTGAAATTACTGTAATATTACCATTAGCATCACCGTTTCCTGATGTTGTTCCTGATTTTCCGCATCCTACAAGCGATGCTGCGACTAAACCTGCAATTCCTGCTGCTAATACTGATTTTTTCATTTTCATTTTCTCCTTTAAATATCTAATTATAATTTTATGCTACCGCATATTTTTCTATTGTGTTAATGAGCCTTTCGTCCTGTTTGTTAAGTATTCTTACTTCAATTGGTTTTGTAAGATCCAGACTAAGGATTCCCATCAGGGATTTTGCATCCACAATAAATCTTGATGACACCAGATCAATATCTGTTTCAAATTTGGATACTTCTCTGACAAAATCTTTAACTTTGTCAACTGAATTTAAAATAATGTTCATCTTATTCTCCTTTCTACCACAGAAACGATTGTCTCTGAAGGATTAAATTGTTTACCTCGTTTACAAGATATAGAATACTGTCCTTATGTAAAAATCGCATTGTTTATCATGAAAAAAATATGTAAAGTTTAAGAAAAAAAAGAAAGACAGTTGAACAATTCTCAACTGTCTTTCTAGTTCTTATTCTGCATTTGTCTTATGATATCTATTCCCTCCAACACAAGAAAGGATAGAACTGCCGAAATGATAAATCCTAACCAGCTTTTCATAGGCCGTCTCCTTCGTATCTTATAATTTAATTATACAGGGAAGACTCATATTTTGTAAAGAAAAAACCTCTTTCAATTTTGAAAGAGGTTCTCCTATGTACGTTCAATTAAAAAAGATTAACTTTACCGATTGCCTTGTCGTTAATTACATAATAAACGGCGTATTCTTCAGGTTTAACATAAAGATTAATTTCTTTAATTGCTGACTCCTTATGTCCTTCTGCCACATAAGCAGCTTTTACCTTATCGATAATATCTGCTTCTGTTACTTCATTGCCTGCGAACTGAACATACAAAGCGGTCTTAATTTCTGCCTTAGCCGGTGTTGCTTTCTTAGCAGGAGCTTTCTTAGCTTCTTCCTTTACTTCTGCCTTCTTAGCAGGAGCTTTCTTAGCTTCTTCCTTTACTTCTGCCTTTACTTCTTCTGTCTTAGGAGCTGTTGTTTCTGTCTTAATTTCTGTCTTAACCTCTGCTTTAACAGGAGCTTTAACTTCTGTCTTAGCCGGTGCCTTAGTTACGTTCTTAACAGTTTCCTTAATTTCTGTTTTCTTTGTTGCCATTGATTTTCCCTCCTATTATAGTAACTTTCCAGTCACACAAAGAATATAGAACAAAATATAAAAATATGCAAGTCTTTTTCACAAATTCTGTCAAATCAGGTTAAAATATCTGCATGCATTCCATATTCCATCCTCCATAACTGTGGTTGTGATATAGTCTGCTTCTTTCTTTGCTTCTTCTGTTCCATTGCCCATTACTATGGCATGTCCCACTGTTTTAAGCATTGAAATATCATTGTTGCTGTCACCAAAAGCATAAGTATCGTTTATATCTATTCCAAGCATTTCACACACTTTTAATATGCCGGTTCCTTTGCTGAATCCCTTTGGAACCATTTCAACAACGTGTTCATTATGGAGAATAAATTCAAAATACTTTCCGAATTCTTCCTCGCATTTATCTACATTATTGCCTGTAACTGCACAGGAAAGTTTTGCAATATCATATTCTTTCTGCCCCTTTATGGGAATAAGGTGACTGCCCAGTTCTTTTTTTAATTTGTTGCCGTACAAATCACCGGCAAAATCCTCATCATCCATATACAGATATTCTCTTCCTTCAAGTATAGGCCTGAAACCATATTTCCTGACTCCGTCTATTGTATATCTTACAAATTCGTCATCCAGTTTTTTATAAAATACCTGTTTGTTATCATATTCTATCATTGTACCGCACCCTGATATTATTCCGTCAAAACCAAGTGCAAGTAGAACTTCATTCCTGATATATGCCCTGCTGCGCCCGCTGCATATAAAAGTCAGATGTCCGTTGTCATGTAATTTTTTCATTGCTTCCACTGTACTTTCACAGATTCTGTTATGAAAATCCCATATAGTTCCGTCTATATCAAAAAATAATGCTTTTTTTCCCATTCTAAACTGCCTCTTTCAAAATAATAAAAATGCCTGCACAAATCATCATTATATTTACCGCAAGATTATATCCTCTTGTACTTTTTATTTTCCTAAAATTATCAAAAATTCTAAATAATATTCCTATAATAACGCATATAATGAAAGCTCCTGCAACTGTTCCCCCTAAAAGAACAGCATACCCACTGAATCCAAGTCCTGCTATGTCAAAATATACATACATAAAAAGTATAAGAAATATATTGGTAAATTCAGAAATGCCTACCATTATTCCCGTCATAAAATTAACAAAGGAAGTTCCCGTATTATCTGTATCATAAGAATTGTCTGATTTGATTATCCCGATTACATTGGTAACGATTAACAGTGCACTCATTATATATGTAAAAAAACTTCTTGCCTTTAACATGTATTTTCCCAAGAAAAATAAAACAATCATATCAATGATTGTCATAAAAGCAACTGCAAGCGACATTCCAATTCCAATTATCACACTTTGTCCAATTCCATTTTTTACACAGTTCTGCGATAACATCTCTGAATATGTGTCCCTTGGTATTCCTATTATTGTTCCGGTTATCATCCCGATTATAAATAATTCCATATTTTCCTTAATTATTTAAGAAAAACCGGGGAAGCCCCGGTTTTTCTTGTTTTTGATTTATTTTCTGATACGGCTGTCATTACATGTAAAGTAGATTACCTGATATTCCTTAGATACCTCTTCAAGGAACTGTAATGCACCCTCTGTCTTATCCATATCAAGGTTGATGAATGGGTCATCAAAAATGATAAATGGCTTCTCGTCTTTGTACATTGCCGCTACAAGTGACATTCTCATACATATACCAATCATATCCTGATATCCGCTACTGAAGAAATGTACTTCTCTCTGCATTCCTTCTTCTTCAACCGTAAGATGTGTATTGGCATCAATATGATAACGATCTGCAGATTCATGTGTAAGAATATTATAATACTTTGAAAATCCTGCCTTAATAGGTCCGATATATTTACCGATGATATTAGTTCTTGCAGTTTCAAGGAAATCCCTTGCCTTGCTGACAAGGTCGTATTTCTTGTTGTCTGCTTCATATTTTTCACTTAAATCTTTAAGGCTGTCTTCAGCATCATCAAATTCTTCTTTCTTAAGATATAAATCACTAACAACCTTAGTAATCTCATCCAGGAATTTATGTGTCTCATCTATCTGTTCTGCAATCTCAACAAGCTGTGTATGTAATGTTTCAAGAGATTCAAGTTTTTCAGGAAGCTGTGTATTCTTAATTACATTCATATCTTCAGCTGCTTCAAACTTCTTAACTTCTGCATCAGCATGTTCCCATTCCTGTAAACATATTCTGTACGCCTGAAGGTGGCTCTTCATATTAACAAGCTGTGTATAAAGATCGCTCTCCATCTTAATATTAAGTCTGTCAAAGAAATCCTGAATAACCTTAAGAACTTCGTTTCTTTCGGTCTCAACCTGTGCTAATGCCTGTTTCTTGGCAAACAGATATCTGTAAGTCTCTGAACCATACTGGAGATCATGAATAAGTTCAAGGTAATTATCTCCCTGTGAAGCTCCATAATACTTCGTAATAAACGCTTCAATCTTATTGCTTGATTCCTGAAGTTTCTCTATTGCATCATCATGTACAACTTCATCCTTCTTACCAACAAGTTCTTCATATTCCTTAAGCATATTCTTAAGTCCGAATATGTATTCTGTAACTCTCTCAGTATCAAAAGGCAACTTATATTTGGTAAGGAATAACTGCATCTGTCCGTCAATTGACTCAACGTAATCTTTATCCTTTTTGATTTCATCAAGAAGCTTATCAACTTCCGGATTAACATGTGAAGTATTGCTCTTTACATTTACAATACCAACTATTACTAAAATGACGCCTACAATAAATGCAAGAATACCACCGGCATTCATTGTTACCTTGGCACTTCCTGCTATTGACTTGCTGACAATTGGAAGAAGGAAAAGGATAAATCCTGCAAAGGCAAGTAACCCACCAATGAATATTGTAGGTGTTATCGATACTTTACTAGGTGCATTTCTTAATGCGTCAAGAGATGCTTCCTTGGCAGGAATTGCATTGGCTCTGGCATTTCTCTTATTCCATGTCTCAAGCTTTGAATCCAGTTCTGCTTCCCTTGGAATATTGCCGCTGAATCTCGCTTCATATTCCTTGATCTTGGAATCATCCACAACCGGCTGCTGTGTCTTACTGTATTCCTGGGACATTCTGAAATAGTTAGCTGTCTCTTTAATTACGGCATCTACTTCCTCAGGAGCAGGTGGTGTATCTTTAAATTTAGAATCCCATGATTCAAGTTCATTCTGTTCCTCAGGTGTCAATGTATAATTGGCAACTGACTGGTTAAGTCCGGTAAGCTTTGAGCCAACCTCAATTATCTCATCAATTTCTGTCTCTTCAGGAATTGCACCCGGAAAATTCTTCTGTTCTTTATCAAGCGCTTCTCTTCGTATCTGTGCTTCATGAACAAGACCCTGGTATTTTTCCTGCTTGGTCTTGATTTCCATTAAGTGGCTCGTGGTCTCCTGTGATTCCTGCAATTCTTTCTGACGATCTTTAAGATTTTCAAAGTACTCTTCCTTTTCCTTCATTGTCTTAACATTGTCACTGATTGCTTCATCAATCTCTTTCTTATGTATAAGTGTATTCCTGAGTTCTGCAATGCTGTTGGAAAGGACATTAAGAGAACCATTCTTCTTATCAGGGCTTAATTTATTTATTACGTCGATCATTGCCTGATTAGCCGAATCATAATTATTAATATCGTTAGTATTTTCAACAAGGTTACCTAACTTTGCATTAATACTGTCTGTTGAGCTTGTTGCACAATCACTCTGAGATATAAATACAGTTCTGTCAAAAGATTCCCTGTCTATCTTAAAGAGTGCTTCTCCTACATTAGGAAGGAATGATGTATCTTCAAGATTAGTTCTTAAATTCCTTACACAGAACTTATCATCTTTTTCCCTGCTTCCGAAAATTCTTTCAATCTCGTAGGTCTCTCCATTGGATTCAAATACAAGCTTGCCTCCGTAAACACCACCCTGCCAAGGTCTGAATCTTCTTCTTTCGTTCTCGAATTCGCTACGTGTACGTTCATTTTCAAAACCATACAGCATAATCTTGATGAATGCTGCCAGTGTTGATTTACCCCAGCCGTTACGCTCACAGAATGCGTTGCATCCATCCTTGAATTCATATGTTCCTTTTCTAATTTTACCAAAGTTCTGAATTTCACAACGAATAAGTTTCATATGACTATATCTCCTCTCCTGTAAGTGCCTGAATACCATAACGGATAATCTTTGGCTTATCTTCCTCAGCAATATCCGGAGCTTTTAAGACATTTCTTACAAATTCGCCTTTAAGAGTCTCGTCAAACATAAATTCTTCATAATTAATTAATGTCTTCGTCTTATCTTCTACCTTGAACACATAGAAAGAATGTGCAAAATTCTTCTCAATTAAGTCTATGTTAATCTCTGTTTTAAGAGAAACCTCTCCCTTAATCACAATACGCACAAGGCTCTTGCCGCTAATCTTCATATCATCAAGTGCTTTTGTAATTTTCTGGATTACATCACTTGTGGTATAACATCCTGTAGCATCTATATCTACTGAATATATATTTCTCTCAGCTATATCAATTAATTTCCGACGGGATGTCATCTTCTTCTCATCCACATCAATGAGGACAAAACTATGTTCACCACATTCATCAAAGCCTCTGCCTTCAAGACATCCTGAATAACAATACACACCTCTGCTGTCAAGCTGTTCCTCACTGTATGAATGGTAATGTCCGAGTGCAAGGTAATCAATTGACTTATTCTTAAGCTTATCAAGTCCGATGCTCTCATAATCATCAACTGCTTTAGTCGGCATAGCCTTTCCGTGTAATACAACGATATTATACTTGTTAATATCAAGTGATAATGAATCATATACATCCTTATGATTCTTCTCCGAAAGTTCAACACCGCTTATAACTACTTTATCGGAACCCGCAACATTGTATCCGGTCCATTTTCTGTCGAATAATTTAAGATTAGCCGGAATCTCCTGTAAGTTAATAAGGAAATTATCAATGTCGTGATTTCCCTGAAGATAATAAAATTCTATCTTGGGATTATTCACTATCAGATCCCTTACATAATTTCTGGTTGTAACCGATATCATACTCGTGTCAAAAAGGTCTCCGGCAATGATAATTGCTGCCACATCATTCTTAGCAGCATATGTAACCATCTGTCCGAAAGTATTGAGTATCTCATTTCTGCGTTCTTTCGCCTGTTCCTTGGAAAGATGTCTTAACATCCTGGAATCCAAATGAACATCTGCACAATGTATTATCTTCATATTTTCTTCTCCTTAAAATATGTTTTCTTAAAACTAAAACGTTTACAAATACTTATAGATATAATAACACACTCTAAAAAAATTCTCAACGTTTTTAATTACTTAATTGCAATTTATCTTGTATGATGTTATATTACACTCTATACAATATAGAAAGAAGGAAATAATAATGAAATTAAGAAAATTAATAGCAGTTGGTCTTTCTGCTGTACTTGCTCTCTCAGTATTTACAGCATGTGGAAAGTCTGGAAATTCATCAGCTAAAAAAACAGCCAAGGTTATAGACATTAACCTTACGGAAGAAGAATATGCTTTTGGTGTTGATAAGGACCAGCCTGAACTTCTTGACCAGGTTAATGCTTTCATTAAGGAAATTAAGGAAAACGGCGAACTGGACAAGATCTGCAACAAATACTTCGGTGACGGAGAACCTGTAGCGGTTAAGTCTGCTGATTTGGATGAAAGCAAGGATCAGCTTGTTGTAGCCACTAACGCAGCATTTGAACCTTTCGAATATACAAAGGGTGACAGCTATGCAGGAATTGATATGGAAATTGCAAAGGCTCTTGCAGATAAGTTAGGCAAAGAGCTTGTTATCCAGAATATGAGCTTTGATGCCGTATGTTTATCTGTAGGCCAGCACAAATGTGACCTTGCAATCGCAGGCCTTACAATCAAAGAGGACCGTAAAGAATATGTAGCATTCTCTGATCCATATTATCAGGCATCACAGAGACTTGTTGTTGCATCTGACAATACCGAATTTGATAACTGTAAAACAGTAGAAGACGTAGAAGCAATCCTTAATACAAAAGATTCTTCCGCATCAGTAGGTTTCCAGAACGGAACTACAGGCCAGTTCTACTGTGAAGGTGATGAAAGCTTTGGATTTGCCGGTTTCAAAATGAAGAACACAGGATATGCTAATGGTTCTTTAGCAGTACAGGATCTTATCAACGGCGGATTAAAGTATGTAATCATTGATGCTGCTCCTGCCCAGTTCATTACTGAATCAATCAACAAAATGCAGTAATTACTGTTCGCTGGAAAGGTGGTTTCATGGGTAATTTTTCACTCAAGTTTGATAAATTCTGGGAAACCTTCATAAAATACAACGGATACGTTAAGGTTCTTGAAGGTTTGAAAAATACGCTTACAATTGCTGTGCTGGGTCTTATAATCGGCATTGTGATAGGAACGCTTATTGCTACGGCAAGAGTTATTCCCCAATACAAAGTTTTACCAAGAATACTTAATAAAATATGTTCTTTTTATGTAGCGCTTTTCAGGGGCACTCCTATTGTGGTACAGCTTCTTGTATTTTATTATGTCCTGCTTCCTCTGATGGGAAGCCGTATGACAGGTATCCAGGTTGCCGTTATGGTATTCGGTCTTAACAGTGCCGCATACATTTCGGAAATTATGCGTGGCGGCATTATGTCGGTAGACAGCGGACAGATGGAGGCCGGACGTGCTGTTGGCCTTAGTTTTGGAACAACAATGTTAAAAATTGTTATTCCCCAGGCAGTAAAAAATATTTTACCTACAATGGGTAATGAGCTGATTGCCTTAATAAAAGATACTTCGGTAGTAAGCTTCGTAGGTGCGACAGACCTCTATGTTGCTTTCAGCTTTATCGGAAGCAGTAACTATGAATTTATGGTTCCTTATCTTGTTATGGCATTGATTTATATCGTACTGGTTCTTATTATCAGTTTTGCAATCAAACTTATGGAAAGGAGCCTGAGACGAAGTGATAGACGTAATTAATCTTGAAAAAAGTTTTGGTAATAATAAAGTCCTTAAAGGCATTAATATCACAATAGAAAAAGGTGACATTATGGTTGTCATCGGTCCTTCCGGTTCCGGTAAAAGTACATTCTTAAGATGTCTTAACTGTATGGAGGACCCAACCGGCGGTCAGATTATTTTTAACGGTGTTGATATTGCGGATCCTAAAGTTAATATCAATATTCACAGGCGCCACATGGGAATGGTATTCCAGCATTTCAATCTTTTTAATAATAAGACAGTCATCAAAAACATTATGTTAGCTCCTGTCTATGTTAAAAAGCAGCAATTAAGAAAAGACAAACGCCACAATGCTATTACAAAATTTACCAATCTTTTCAGAAGCAAGGATTCCAAAAAAGAACTTATCAAAATCACAACAACCAATTCAAGGATTGTTGAAGAATGTAAGCAGGAAGCCATTGAATTATTAAAAAAGATCGGGCTTGAAGACAAAGCGGATGTATATCCTTCAACACTGTCGGGCGGTCAGAAGCAGCGTGTTGCGATTGTCCGTTCAATGGCAATGAAACCTGATGTAATCCTTTTTGACGAGCCTACAAGTGCACTTGATCCCGAAATGGTAGGAGAAGTTCTTGATCTTATGAAACAGCTTGCCAGAGACGGCATGACAATGATTGTTGTAACACACGAAATGGGTTTTGCAAGAGAAGTCGCCAATAAAGTAATTTTTATAGATAACGGACAGATTCTTGAAAATTCTTCTCCTGAAGAATTTTTCACCAATCCTAAGAATCCAAGGCTCAAAGAATTTCTTGCAAAAGTTTTATAATTTTTTTAAAACCGGTCAGATGATGGCCGGTTTTTTTTTTGCTTTTTTTATACTGATTTGATATAATTACATCAATTAAATGTATCGGGAGGACTCTTACATGAGCAGTGTTGATTTTTCAGCATATCAGGACAAATATAACCTTGGCAAAGGTGATTTCAGAAATTTCAGCGAGGGTATTGAAAAAGAATGGTTGATTTCAAATGGCATCGGAGGATACGCAAACGCTACTGTCATAGGCTCTAATTCCAGAAGTTTCAGCAGTCTTTTGAATGTATCCCTTAATCATCCGACTGACAGATATACTCTCTTAGCCAATATAAGTGAACGTATTTCAGATGATACCGGCATCACAAACCTTGCTACTTACCACAGTATCAGTGAGACTTATGAGGGATTCAGGTATCTTTCCCACTTTAGTTTTGGTTCTTATCCGGAATATACCTATCAGATTGGTGATATGATTATCCGTAAATCCATAGGTATGGTATATGGAAAAGATACTTCTGTAATATGTTATTCCGTCAAAAACGGCAGCAGCCGCAGAAAACTGTATATTACACCATATTTTACATGTAAGACATTGGGTGAGGTTGCTGACCCTAGGGCACTCGGTTTACATTCCGATGAAAAATCCGGTACAATTACCATCACAAGTGATGTAATGAATATGAAGTATTTTTTCAGGGCATCTGACGGAGAATTTATAGATCGTTCTACCTACCCTATAAGCATGGCAGAACCTACACATATATATCTTTCAGGTGTATTATATGACCTTGATGTAAGAAACGGTCTTAATGCTTGTGACGGTTTCTATACGCCTTACGATATATGTATAGACATTAATGCCGGAGAGGACAAATTCTTCTATTTTGTATGTAGTACGGAAGATGTATCCTGCAATGGTTTTGATATTCTTAAATCAATGGATGCAAGAAAAAAAGAATTATATGACTTAGTTCCTAAAAAAGATGGTCTTTTAAAGCGTCTGGCATACAGTGCCGATAATTTTATTGTTGAAAGGGAATCCACAAAATGTAAAACCGTTCTCGCCGGATATCCATGGTTCATGGACTGGGGACGTGATACAATGATTGCTTTTACGGGACTTGTACTTTGTACCCACAGATTTGAAGATGCCAGAAGCATTTTAAAATCCTTTGCATTATATGTTAAAAACGGACTTCTTCCTAATGTTTTTCCTAATACGGATGCTGACGTTCCTCATTACAATACAATGGACGCTTCGATGTGGTATTTTAATGCCGTATACAAGTATCTTGAGTACGACACCGATGCCAGCGCCCGCCGGTTCATTATGGAAGAAATATATCCGGCTCTCGTAGAGATTATTGACAATTACAAAAAAGGAACTGATTTTTCTATATGTATGGACGAAGACTGTCTCATAAGCGGAGGAAGTGATTTAGACCAGATTACATGGATGGATGTCCGTGTAGGTGATCTTGTTGTTACGCCAAGGCACGGCAAGCCTGTAGAAATCAATGCTTTATGGTACAATGCCTTAAAGGTTATGGAGGAATTAAGTCCCGGTGACAAGAAAACAGAATATCATGAGCTGGCTTCCAAAGTTAAAGATAGCTTTATAAGCAAATTCTGGAACAGCAATGAGAATTGTCTCTATGACGTTATAGGTAAAAAAGCTGACGGCAGCGATGACCCTGATTCTTCAATCCGTCCTAACCAGCTTGTTGCCGTAATACTTCCCTATACGATGCTTTCAGCGGATATGGAAAAGGCCATAGTTGATAAAGTATATAAAGAATTATACACTCCTTTGGGCATAAGGACTCTTCCTTACCATGACGAACGTTATAAATCACAATACATCGGCAGACTTATAGACAGGGACAAAGCATATCATATGGGAACTTCATGGGGATATATAACAGGATTTTTCATATCTGCTTATGTTAAGACACATGGCAATACCCAGTCTGCAAAAGAAGATGCAGCTCTTTTGCTTGAACCGATGATAGATCATCTGAACGATGGCTGTTTAGGCGGCGTAGCAGAAATATTTGACGGAAGTTTTCCTTGCACTTCAAGAGGCTGTTTCTCACAGGCATGGAGTGTTGCAGAACTTATACGTTGTTACTATGAAAATATTATTTAATTAAGGAGGTTATATGAAAAAAAGAATTTTACTTACAATCCCATTTATCCTGTCCGCCCTGCTTATAGGCTGCGGCAAACCGAATAAAAACAATACCTCTGTTGCCGACTCTTCTGATTATATCCTTACGGATACCTCAGAAAGGGCAGACAGCAACGGTAAATTAAAAAGAACGTATACTTTCGTCAATAGTGAAAAAGAAATCAGCTTTACCTATAATGTATTGAAAAATTTTTCCATGGAAAACTTTTATTACGGTACAAGCCTGATAACAAACGATTCTTATGGATATGACCGCTATATGGTTGTGGATTCAGAGGGCAATGAAATAATAAAATACGATTCTTATGACTATATGAAAAGACTTGAGACCCTTCCATATTTCATAGTAACCACTGATAAAGAATCCGGAGAACTTGTTGGTCTTATTTCCGAAACAGGCTCAGCAGTTGTGCCTGAGAAGTATAAAGATATTTTGCTTTACCCTTCAGATGACAAAATCATCTATCTGTGTGATAAGGGCGAGAATGTATATGATATCAGGTCTGAGAATGGCGATGTAATTACGGAAGACATAACTATAACTAATATTTCGGACTGCGGTTATGTAGAATCTCCTTTTTCAAGCGGCGGCTATGGAATATTATGTATCAATACCGGTACGGGTTACCGCTATATCAGTGAAAAGAATGGTTCTACAGTAATTGAACACGCCGATTATTATGATGAAAATATTTTTGATTACTATATAACTTCTGCATCACAAGGTGATGTACAGCTTGGTTTTTTCAATAATGACGGAACAAAATTCTATCCTATTTCGGATGATTACAGCGGCTGCCGTATTTTTGCCACATCGGATTACAGATATATATATGATTCATCTGATATTATAGTTGCAACATACTCTTCCGGTGGTTCTCTTGTAGGCACCTCGGATAATGGCGAGATACTTCATCCTATGTTATACGGCAATAACCGTACCTTCTTCATTGAAACCGAATCCGCTTACATACTGAAAGACAGTGATGATGATCAGGTAGAAAAATTTTCAAAAGACACCTGTACATTGGAAGGTTCTTCAAATTATGGTTTTGTTATAACAAAAGATGGTGCAGGCACCGTATACTCATTAAAAGGCAAAAAGCTTTACACGGACTTAACGGTTACAGACAAATTATACATTGATGATAATACATATCTTGCCAATATTTATGGTCATCTTGTTCCTCTTGATATAAACGAGACTATATCCTATCAGTCAGAAAAAGGCTTTTGTTTAACCGAGAACCAGTCAGAAGGAAAAATATACATAAAAGATTCTTCAAATACTTTAAGCGAATATAATACTACAGATTTTATCAGTCTTATGCATACGGACAATGACAGTATTTTCCTGGTAAAGACCACTAATGGTCTTTTCAATATAAACGGAAATGCAATTAAATCTGCTGCAGAAAATGTTTATTAAAGGAGATTTTAGTGCATTAGATGATAAAAATGATTATGGTTTCGTAAGTGAAGAAATCAACATTATCAAAGCACTAGACAAAAGTGCTAATTAACATGTTGAATCTATCAAAAGGAGGCACCTATCTATGAGGAAAATATGCACATTTTTAAAAACATTTGTTTCTAAAATCAAAAACCATCCAGTGTTATCTATATTGATTTTTGAAATACTTGCAATATTCAGTCTGTTTTTCTTGGGATTTAGGATTACATATAATCCTTCACTTGATAATAATTGGGAAGCCATTGCTGCTTGTGGAACTTGGTTCTGTGGTATTGTTGTTCCAATCGCAGTTGTATTTATTCAACATAAAATTTCAACTAACGAATCTAATGTTAGCGCTTCAAACGAAGCTTTATTGTCAGAAATAAATAAATTAAAATTACAATGGCTTACTAACAATAGCCAAGAATCTATTAAACCTACTATCACCGAGGATGATGTATATAGGTTCATTTGTATAAAAATATTCGCAACAACAGAACAAATTGCAGCACACTTTAAAACAACTATCGAAAATATTACACCATTACTAGAAGAATTATACTTTGTTCAGAGACGAATACGAACATATTTTTTAGAAGACGACCCTAGACATAGCATAGCCAAATGTAGTTGGACAAGAAGATAGTTATCCATCAAGTCACTTAAAATTATTGTCATTTGATTGTCACTCAACCAAAAGTGAACCAAGGAACGCCGTAAATTCGGCATTTCTTGGCTCATGTACATTGCTCAAACTCTTCCAAAAGGAAGTGTCATCAAATCAAAAATGCTAATTTTATGCGGCATTTCACCGCATCTATTTCATCAAATATTCCTCTTTTCATATCGTTTTTAAAAACTTTAGTAGCAAATTAGTTGTAATGATTCAATATTGCTTCCACGAAATCCATGGCAGATATAATCTACTTTTACTACTAAAAACGAATAATCAAATGTGGCTCGCTGGTGCTAACTGTGCCTGCTGCCACACCCACTATGAAAGGAGCTTTACAATGAGCAATCAACCCAAACATCCAACTATAAGTTTTAGAATCAACGATGCTGAACGCAGGCAAAGCGAAGCCCGCATCCTTGCCAGCGGCATGATGAAGAAAGATGCATCTATAACCGCATATGCATTGTAGGCAAGAAAGAAACCATATATCCACTTGTACAGACTGTTAATGCTCTGTATCTGCAATTACTTGAAAATTTGCCAAATGCTGTGAACATCAAGCTTTAAACAATCTCCCTACAAGCGATGAAATCAACGAACTACAGACCGACTATAACAATATGCTTACAGCCATCATTGATCTGCTTGATGGTGCTAAGTATCTGTGGGAAAGAGAACACCATGAAACAAAATAATCCTTGTTGCCTATTTGGCATGTATGAACCTGATACTAATTCCATTATCATTAATGCTATCAATGATACATATTCCGACACGTTTCTTACTATCAGTTGTGAAAAATGCAATTCATCTGTCTTGCTTGATACACCTGATGATATTGCATATCTATATCGGCTGGCACAGGAAAGCCCTCTGCTGTGTGCTGAATTGACTTGCAAACCTAATGGATTACAGGAATATGTAGATGCCATGAATTAATTTAATTAAGTCTGTATAACAAACTATATCTTAATTTGCTCTGAGTCTCTTTCGATTTTTCAGAAATAATTCGAATGAAACTCAGAGCATTACATAAATTCGTAAAAATGAAACATTTTTCGCTTATCCTAAGTCTTACTTAGTTTACACAAACCTTAAATACTATTATACTTCATTAATATTTAGCATTTTTATATATGATTTAAAAAAAGGATCTGAAAAGCCAATTCTACCAGAATTAACTCTCAACACTTCCTCCTTTTCAGGTGTTGCTAATCTTTTTAGATATGCACTCAAATTTCCAGGCGGATATGTTGGATACTTTTTTTGGATTTCTACAAGTAAATCATGCTGAGTTACATCTTTATCAAATTTACTTAAAGCTGCCAATATAATCTCTACATTTTTATATGTTCTTTCACGTTGTTGCGTAATCCTTAGATATAATGCTTTATATGTATCTTGTTTTTCACTAGCAAAATCTCTTATCGCCTGCTCTAATTCTGAATCTTTTATGTCTATATGCTTTTTTTGTGTACACGAAATTTTATTATTAAAACACAAATTATATGCCAGTTGATGTGCTATTGTCGCTAAACAATTAGCATAATCAGCTATTTGATTTGAAACCGAAATAGAAATTCCTATATTTAAAGCCTCTGCACCCTTTTGAATAATCTTTGTTATTTCCGAAGTTGTAAGAAGCGGCACTTCTACTTCTGCCACCCTATTATTCAGTTCTGTATCATGCTGTACAATCTCGTATCCGTAATCAGCCGCCCCCAAAACTACAATTTTGGATTTTTCGTGATCCCTTGCCTTATCCATAAACAATTTCATCATTTGAGATATTTTACTTTTTTCCTCATCTAACACCTTATGAAAGTCTTCAATAACCCAGATTGCATCTGCCGCTCCAACAAATTCACATAATCTTTGTATTGTTAATTGTGGTGGTATAATTCTCTTTCTTACTTCTCCAACAGAATTTTCAACATTTCCCGATATTGAACTTTTAATTCCAAAATATTCTGTTGAAATAGAACCGCTTATGCTTTCCTTCCTTGTTCCATTAATACTCTCTACATAATATGGATTAAGTTCGTCAAACGCATCCAATATGATTGACTCGACAGTAGAATTTTTAGTGCATCTCGATGTTATTGTAGTTAATGATTTTTCTTTAATTATATGATTTAAAACCGTTGTTTTTCCACTTCCAGAATGCCCATAGATAACCACTTGTTTTCCCGGTATATCCAACGCTTTTCTTAATTTGTTTTCTACATTTTCTCTTGTAATATACGAAATATTAGCAGATGTCGTTGGAGTAAATACATTTTTCAACTCATATATTGGCTTTCGTTTAAAAAATTTATCAAATATATTCTTTGTCATCTGTTCTCCTTATATAATTTCTTCCTACTATACTAAATTTATTGCAATGTCACGCACATCAACAAAAAATTTTCATTATCCAAATAAATGTCCAGCGACTGCTTAATAAATAACCATCATTGTATCTGTTCATACATCTGTGTTTTATAACGAGTTTTAATTGAGTTTTTAAAAAGGCTACACTCAATCATTTTTTTAGCGTATTTATTACTCCAGCACTTGCCATTAAAAGTAATTGAGTTTTCTATTGAGTTTTATTTTATCCAAAACTCAATTATCACTCAATCCATCAAATATAACATATCTAGCCGCCGGTCCTTTGCCATTTAAGTTAATTAGCTTCTCACTTCTCATCTTATCAATAACACTTCTTGCCTGTTGTTTAGTAAATCCACACATTTCCTGTATTTTAGCAGATGTTATCTGGTCATTCGTCTGTAAATACTCTAAAATCATATTTTTAGCCTTGATATACTGAACAGTTTTATCTCTTGTATATTCCACATCTGACTTTAATGCTTCATAAACCTTAGCTGTCAGCATGTATTCCTTTCCAACAATCTCTATTAATCCACTATCAATCAGTTCATTACATGATTTTTTCGTTTCATCTAGAGATTTTTGAACTTTTCTTGACAACTCTGATAACTGTTCCTTTCTGTTATCTAAAAGATCTCTTAATATCATCATCTCAGCCAAAGACATAATTTTACTATTTTTATCTTGTACTTCTGTAATAAACTTAACAAATTCAGTATTATCTATTGCACTAAATATTGTAAGCGAAACTGCATCATTAAATGATCTGTATCTTGGATATGGCTTGCCCATCGAAACCATGTCCTTAAAAATAATATCTACTCCCTGACCTGTCCTTTGGACATACTTCAAATTTTGAAGTGTCTCCGCTATTAGTTTATTTCTAGGAATCGATGGATGAGTTATAATATTATCCTCTGTAATTCCATCAAGAAATCCACCCGGATTTTCAATAACTATTCGATCTGGGTATTGTTTTACATAAACCGCAGCATTACTCTGGTAGTCTCTATGAGACAACGCATTAAACAATGCTTCCTGAAATACCCTTTCAGGGAAATCCTCAACCTCAAGTCTGAATAATCCTACCTGAATATTCTCTATCTTACTATATGCCTGCACCCGCTCTGTCAACTTGTCGATAACGCTTATCAACGGCAACTTCAAATCTAGCCTTGCATCATATTCTTCCAAATTATCGGCTGAATAATGTAGGTATATAACTTCCGCCTGCGGTAACAATCTTTGAATAGATGCTTCTTTTCCAACGAACAGTAACCCAGCAATCGTCAGTCTTTCTACATCTCCATCATATTTTACAAGTTGTAAATCTCTTAAAAACTCAATATCCTCCAAATCTGGCAATGTAGATTTAGAATCTCTGACTCTCAGCTTTTCCTTTAAGCTGTACACTTCCAATTTATTTACATCATCCAGGGTACTCTCTCCTATGATTCTTCCCGAAAAATCAGGATTCTGCACAGATGAATACACATTACTTAATTCATCTGGATATGCAGGTTTTGAATTTCTACCTAATCTCTTCAGACATCTGCCATCTGTAGTTGTATATGTCTTTCCATCTGCTTTAACTGATATTGCAATAACAAGTTTTCCTTGATACTCGAAGTCTGATATTTCTGTAAATAATGGTGGCACAGTTCTATCATAAATTTCCTCAATAATACGCTGACCATCATAATTCCTATCACAGCCAGTAACTTCAATAGGCTTATCTTCTACTCCAAAATAAACTGTTCCACCCTTAGTATTAGCAAATGCAATTAATTCATCAACCGCAAGAGAAATAATTTCTTTCATATTTCTTGCATTTATCCAAGACTTAAATTCAACTGTATTAGTTTCCTCAGTTGCTAATATTTCTTTAAATTCTTCCTCGGTCATAAAACATCACCTTCTTTCTCCATTATTAAACCTAAAATTATTTTTTCTTTACTAATTACCGAAATAAAAAGGATTAAATCCTGTTTTATTATCCGTCTTCAATGGCTCACAATGGTCAGCCATAATACCTAATAACTCTGGTTTCTTGTCATCAAACATAAATATCTGTAAATCACTTTTAGGAATATTCTCATAAAATTTCTCTAAGATTTTTCCCACTGCCTTTTTATTATCATCACTAAATGGTTTTGACAAATGATCAATAACCAAAATTGGAATAATTGGACATTTATTCCCTTTTATAAGAATATTCAAAAATGCCAAATATCCTGATAATTGAATTAATGTATGTCTTGCCATGCTTCCTAAATATAAATTATCATTTTTTCTATCTTTATCAGTACTTTCTTCAACAGGCTGTAATATATTACCTCTTTTTAAATATGCAATTCTGAATCCATCTCTACCAAAATCAGTTTTTATTATTTCCGAATCATTTTTACCACTTTCATACAACTCCGTAACTAATTTTGAATACTGTTCAATTTTCCTTGAATTATCGCTATTTTGTAACTCCTGTAATTCATTTTTTAATTGTCTTAATTCTCGCTTGCACTCATTCAATTCGCTACTAACATCTTTATTACCTTCCTGCAAATATGCCTGTATTAAAGCTATCGCTTTTGACTTTTCCTCCAAAGAATAACACATAAATTTAGAGTTTTGTTTCTTAATTTCTAAGGCTACTTGCTCTCTTTGTTTTTTCAACTCTTTTATTGTCTCATCACTAATTATATATTTTCCAAAAGCAATGCTTCCTTCTAATCCAGTAATCAAATCAGCTAATGGCTGTATTAGATAGTCCATACTTGGTTCACTCTCAAGCAATGTCTGCAAATTTGATAACATTAACCTTCTATTCTGGTTTTCTTTTTCATTTTGCTGATAGGTCTTAATGGTATTATCATATATTTTTATTTGTTCCGATAAATTACTATAAATAACTTCTAACTCAGAAACGCTTCTCCTTAATCTCTTAGGCTTCTCTGTATCCATTCTCATAATTTGAGATAATTCTTTTTGAATTTCCTCTCCATTATGGCCATTAAAAACCGTATTACTGTTTACCTTAAGAAGATTGCTATTTATCTGCTTCTGTGCAAAATTAAAACTATCATTTTTAATTTCCAGTTCTCGAATTTTCTTTTTTAACTCCTCTATTTTCTGTTTAATTTCTGCAATTCTTTCAATATTATCATTAAAAATATAATTCAAAATTGGTGCCAACTTAACAGAATATTTAATATCCCTGCATTTATCAAGAAAATCTCTTGTCAACCCTTGTCCTTTCTCACCAAGGAAGTTAAACATTGTAAATGCCCTATATGACATATTTTCCTCAACAAATTCCCTTAATCTTCTCAAAGACACTTCATCATAAGCAAATATTTCATTTAGCTTTTCTTTATACTCTGCCAAACTTATACTTTCCGTTTCAACATCTCCATCCACCTTAAAATAGTTTTCTTCCGGATGCTCAGTTCTTGTAATCCAATAACTTTTTCCATTAACGGTTAATTTCATAGTAGCCTTTTGAAGGCATCCATTATACCAATCATAATTTTTAATATTCATACCTGAGCCAAACATAAAATCAATGAATTTATAAAACTCTGTCTTACCGGTATTATTAGAACCAATAAAATAATTAATTCCTTCTGAAAAATTATATGTAAATGAATGATTTTCAAAATCCATCAAAACCAAATTGTCAATCTTAAACATTATGTAACACCTCCCTCATAAAACGCTTATCAGTCCATGTTTTACTCTCTTCAATTACATTATAAACAAATGTACTTTCTGAATTACATTTTGCATAACTAAATTTTGTATCAAATATATGCACAATATTATCTTCTATTCTTATTTTGTCTGCTTTTGCAAGAATATGAATCGCCTTAAGAATATAAGGTGTAGCATTTGCATATCCAACAAAATCTCCATTTATAGTGGAAATTTCTTTATTCAAAATATTTTGAGTATTTTTTGCATTGTAAACATCTTTATCAAAAAAACGTTCTTTATTTATTGAATATGTAAAAAAAATCAATTTAGCAACACTAATATCTTTATGCTGCTTTACAAGCATATATACTGTATCGCAGTATACACCTATCTGATACGCTTCGAATTTTATACTTTTCATTTAATCATCCTTCCACGATATTTGAATACTGTCATCTGTATCCTCACTTGTTAGATTAATACAAACTCCATATCTTATTTGCTCATCAACTGCTCTAGAATTGCTTCTCAATTTAGTTTCAATTAAGCGATTGTCTGGTGTATCTTCTAATCTATTTCGCAATTCCATCTTTGCATCACAAAAGTTACCATATGCTGTATATTCTAAATCATCGACTATGTCATCCATACCTATTTCATAATAAGAACGCTTACTATTCTCATAATACTCCCCATATTGAAGATGTCGAGATATATCTGCACTAGTTAGACTAGTACATTCTTTCAACTGTGCATATTCCCTAGTTTTTATTACGGCCAAATCATTCAAATTAACCTTTTTCAATTTTCTAAACTCTGAAAATTTAGGCTCCCATTTATCGTCGGTTATCTCTGAAATTATACAATTTTTCATATAACACATCTTTTCATATGTTAATTCGTATGAACCTCCTTTTGAGACGGCATCTAGTATTTGGACTGTAATCTGTTGTATTAATTGCTTAATTCTCAAAATATATGTAGCATCTGTTACCGCTGACCTTATAAAAAAATCATCAAAGCCTTCTATAATCTCTGTATCAATATCTACATATTTCTGTATATTTGCCTTTGAAATAATATCTTGAATTTTAAGTTTTAAATTTTCCTCTGAATAACCAATCAATTTTACCTTAGCATCTATTGATTTTTTACTCTTAGTAGAAATCACTTCTGTATATATTGCATCTGCATCCAAATTGTCAAATATATCCGTGGAAATATCTCTATCTGTAACTAATACAAATTGCTCAATGTCATTATTACTTTTATCTGCTAAAATCCAATTTTTAAGCACCTTTTTTGCAACACTATTCGTTACATTCGTTCTTTTTACCTGAATTGCCTTTCTACTCGTCGTAGTTAAAACACTACACAGTTGATCTTCATGTTTATCTATATTGTCTGCCGTCATTTTTAACGCAACATCATCTATTGTCTCATACTCAAGTAAATTCCCTCTTTGCAATTGTAAAATTTGCAAAATAAAAACTTTCATTTGATATGCAAATCCTGCCAAACTGTAAATTCCACCATTATCACACATGCCAAGTCACCTCCTAGATGTTTATACTTATTGCTATCCCACTATAATTTAATATTTCACCTGTCTACAGTTCCTTAACAATCTTCATAAATTCCTCATAAGAATAAGCTCCATTATATCCAGGATTCTTTGTTTCAAACACCATATAATACTTATACATTCTTCCAGCCATCTCTGCCCACTTTGCTCCGGTTTCGGCTTTTTCTCTGGATTCAGAATTTTCAAGCTGATCACCTTTAGTTTCTACTAGTAAAAGTTTACCGCTTTCTGTTCTCACCATAAGATCCGGATATGCGTTTACAGCACCATTTATGGCAAATCCTTTTCTTGCCATATTTCTATGCCACCATTTAATATTGTTTAATGAGGATAATTCCATAACAACCTTTCTTTCATATTCGGTATCAAACTTTTCCTCTTCGTTATATAGTGATTTTGGTATTGATGCGATTGTTTCTTTCGGGCTTATTTCTTTCGGCAGCTTATATGATGGCTGGCAAGAAATTTTGTCTTGTTCCACCCACTCATAAAACATTTTCTTAGCATATTCATTTAAAAGTGAATTAACTTTTTTATTAATTTTCAGAACATAGATACCTGGTGTCTGTTCCATATCTGTTAATTGATCCTCTGTAAGATTCTGCATAATCCTGTCTACATATGCTTCCAAATCTCTATCACTTATCGCATTATTCTTTGATAATTTCTTTATTATCATGTCCTTGCACAGACGCACTTTTCTATCTGATGGCTGTTCATCAAACCACTGTTTTACATTTTGGCTATCAAAGCCCTGCAATTTCCATGCTTTTGGCATTGCATCTGAATCATCAATATCAATTCTTGCAATTTCTGAATCTATGCTGTTAAAATCAATTACAGTATCCTTATCTAATAATGAAAATCCTGCATACAGATTTTCTTTCGTTAATACCTGATGCTCATGTTCAGAAAACAGAGATTTACCTGTTTCTATCATAAATTGAGGTATCTCTAACTGTCCGGCTTCATTAGCATATAACTGATTTACTTTGTAATGCTTCATCTTATTTCCAACCTCTGGTGGTACTGGCACATATTCTTCTGTTTCCTCAAAATCTTTCCAATATAATTCATTCTGTATTTTTGCATGATTGAGCATATCTATTACCGCATCACTAACCTCAGATTGACTCTGTGATTCCATGTTTTCATTATTTACGTATGGTGATATTTGCTCTTTCACAAAATCTACATTTAAAGAATCTATCTCATCCAATACATTATTTGTATCATCAGTTACATCGGTATCTAACTTCAACTCAGTCTGTATATTAACCGCTTGTTCTACCGGGAATTCAGTATCCTGCTCCGCATAATCATCTATACGATAATCTTTACTGGTAAATCCCGCTGCATTAAGTCCTGATACTACCTTATCAAGCGTTGCATAAAATGCATTTGATGATGTAATTACATATGAAAGATTTAAGACTTCGCTTTCATTCTTTTTTGTATTAGGTAATCTTAAAATTCTACCTAATATCTGCTCCACATCTATACTCGATGTTCTATTTGCAACTGTAGCTAGTATATATGCAAAAGGACAATCCCACCCTTCTTTCAATGCATTAATTGTTATAATATATCTAATATTGCAATCCGAACTACTCAAATCTATATTCTTTAGTTCATCCTTATCTGCTGTTTTTATTGCAATTTCAGACTCTGGTATTCCCATCTCCATTAGAGTATGCTTAATCTTCTCATATGTTGTACTGTCAGCATTGTTTTTAGGCTGTGCCTGAAACAATACAATAGGACGAATATATTTACCGCCGTTTTTTTGTCCCTGAACCGCCTCCAATTCCAGCTTTCTTCTTAATGATACAGCAGATATAAAAACATCTTCCTGTGATTTTCTGTTGTATACAATTACAGGTAGCTTTACCATGTTTTCCGCTTTTAACTGTCTGGCATCTACAAATGAAATTATATTACTTCCCATCTTCGGTGTTGCCGTTAGATCAAGTACAAATGACGGATTGAAATTCTGCAACATTTCCTTACTAAGCTTGCTCGTTGCATGGTGGCTCTCGTCAACAATAACAACAGGATTCAGTTTGCGAATAACCTGAATTAAAGCAGTTTCATCTGTATCTTCTAATAAATTACTGCTATCCTGTTTAAATCTTACAAATGGTAATAAACTACCATTTTCCTGATATGCTTTTCTTCCGTCTTTATTACTTGTCCTAAATGAATCGTAACTTAATACAAAGATGGACAAATTATCACTTACTGATGTTGGATTAAAATTCTGTCCATTCAGAAGCTGTTGCTTTGAGTAAACTTCTACTTTATTTCCAAAATCAACATCTATCTTCTTTCTATATGCATGATTCTTATCTGTTAATGTCTTATATGTCTGTGACAAGATAGCATCTGAAGGTACAAGCCATACTACTGCCTTAGGATGTATGTGTGGCATAGAAGCAAATATCGGTTTAAGTGAATTTGCTGCCAGAAAAGTCTTTCCTCCTCCCGTTGGAACTTTAAAGCAAACCTGAGGAACACCTGCTAGTTCTGGATTATATGGTGGCATACCGTCTATTCCAACATTAATTTCTTTTTCATTCCACAAAGCATTATAGGCTTTACTTATATTCTGCTTTTCTATAAGCAATTCTAAAAATCTGTCTAAATCTTTTATTACCTGTAACTGATATTTTTTTAATTCCATATCTCATTCCTTTCTAGATATGTTCAATATCTCTTGGTAGTTTCTTAAATGTGATATTCCATTTTTGTAAGTCACTATCTGACAATGCACAAGAATCCGCATATATAACATATGCCTGTTCTTTCTTATGTACACTTGTCAAAAATTCATAATCAAGTATTGTTACCCTATCTTTTTCATAATAAAAATAATAGGCTGTATCATTATATGAACCAAGAAAATACTTTTCCTGTATATCTTCTTTATACTCAACGCCATTTGTCTCTGTATACCAGACATACTTTCTGACTTCAGTTATATCTACCTCATCATTTATCGTTCCATCCTGCATAAATAATGGATTTCCTAATTCATAGTATGAAAAGTTTCCACCTGTTCCTTCTACTGCGTTCTTTCCTTCTCCATAACCATTTATTACTCGTTTCACACGCTCCGCAGTAATTGTATCTGCATAATCCCCCATTTCTACAAGAATAAATTTTCTATTGCCTCCGTCTGACTTGTTCATATTCAAAACAGCATGAGCTGTTGTACCGGAACCGGCAAAAGAATCTAGAACAATTGAGTCCTTATCTGATGCTATTTGTATAATTCTTTCAACAAGTGTAGATACTTTTGGATAAGAAAATGCTCTCATGTTAAAAATTGTATTATTCTCCATAGTAGCTTTTTGAGTACTCCCCACATCCGAGTGACTCCACACAGAACGTGGTACTACATCACCAACTTCTGAAAGAAAAGCTTTTTTTCTCGGTTGCTTAGCCTCACCATTTACTCCCCAATACAGAAGATTATCTCTAACATGCTGTTGATAAGTTTCTTCCGAATAAGCCCACACTGCGCTTTCCTTTGGTAAAATTTTTTCACCTGTATATGGATTTGTGATTGGATAATACAAATTAGGTCTCTCATCCCTTGATTTATTACATGTATAAGCAGCAGAATTCCAAGGTCCTCTTGGATCATTATCTGGATTTTTGTAATATGAATTATTCTTTTCTGTTCTAGGCAAAAAATGAGTAGTTAATGATTCTTTATTTTTTGAATACACAAGAATATATTCATGATCTGTACTAAAAAATTTCGCATCTCGAGCTGGTGACACACGTTTATTCCAAATTATATCTTGTATAAAATTATTACTTCCAAATACTTCATTACATATTAATAGCAAATTAGCGTGTTCATTATCATCAATACTGATAAAAATAGCCCCATCATCTGCCAATAATTTTTGTAGCAGCACAAGTCTTGGATACATCATACATAGCCATTTATCATGCCTTGATAAATCCTCCCCCTCTTTACCAACGACTTCTCCAAGCCACTTCTTTATCTTTGGATCATTTACGTTATCATTATATATCCATCCTTCATTTCCGGTATTGTAAGGTGGATCTATGTATATACATTTGATTTTTCCTTCATACTGTGGAAGAAGCGACTTCAAGGCTTCAAGATTGTCACCATGAATTATCATGTTATTGCTGTGAATATCCTCTTTGTGCATACCACTCTCATCAAAACTATACTTTCTTTCAAGTACTTTATACGGAACATCTTTATGATGATTAATTACTTTGTCTTTTCCTATCCAGTCTAATGTAGGCATATATTGCTCCTTATCTGTAACTACTGTAATGTTTCTATTGTTTCAATTATGTTCTCTGCTTTATCCGTCAAAACATATTTGCCTCTTGTTTTTTGCTCTACATAATATTGCTTTTGCAGAATACTAAACATACTGTTAATCTTCATCTTGCTACATTTTAAAGTTGTCGCTATCTCCTGCTGTGTTAATGGAATCACTTTTTCATCCAAAATCACTACTTCATTATCATGCATAAACTTTAAAAGATCATAATAATCATTCAGAAATAATTTGATACCCATGTTTTCTCCCTACATTGCAAATCATAATCTATTTGTAAATTATATCACATTTTTGTAATGTTATAAATATTATTTTTTTGTTATCTATTTATCTTTAACAGCTAAAAGCAGAGGAATTACCTTCCTCTGCCCCTATTCCACATCCTATCTTCCATCTTTTATTTATCAGTATCTCTACCAACACTCTCTTCATAAATTTTCTAGAACTTCTCATAAAGCTCATTACCACCAGTCTTTCCCCCCAGCCTTTTCATTATATCAAAGAACACTCTATTCCAAAACTGATGATTTCACCATTACACATATCCATAAATGGATCCAGATAAAGCTTGTGCATTGTCATATGTCCCTTAGCATCCACTTCATAATATTTAAACTCAGATGTATCGGCAGTTATTTTCTGATGAGGTATATTAATATTAAATCCCCGGCGAATTCTGTTTGGTGCAACCTTTCCGACTTTCCCTTTATAAGAACTGTATTTCCGACTCTTTCGAGTGAAGGATATCACTTGAAGGCTAAGTTTCTTCATAAACCTTTATACCTTTTTCTTGTTAACAGTATAGCCTTGTTTCCTAAGTTCGCCTAACATACAACGATATCCATAATCTTTGTTATTTTTACGAATTTCCAGCATTTTTTTCAATTTCTTTATCAGGATTTTCCCTGTCAAATCGTTTTTGCCAACAAATATATATTGCTTTGTGTATGCCTGTATAAGAGAGAAGGTCTTTTAGTTTAAACTCTCCTCGGAGGCTGTTGATGACGAGTGCCGTTCTCTCATTTTTGCCTCGTCCTCTAAACGCAGCCTCCTCAGTTCTTTAAAAAATGCATTCTCGATTCTTAGTTTAAGAAGCTCGTCTTCTAATTCCTTTATATGCTCTGCACTAGTATCAATCGTTCTTTCTTCAACCTCGTGAAGACTTTTTTCTATACTTGATTTATTCAAAGTTTCCTTTCGACCTTTCTTATGAGGTTTCAAACCTTCAGGACCAACTGCACGGAAGCGATTGGTCCACTTAGCGATCATGCTTGGATTGGCGATTCCTTCTTGCATAGCCAAAGCTTGGTATGAAAGCTCATTTGATAGATAAAGCTTTCTTTCAAAAGAATATTTTTCTTGCTTTCGAGAACGCATTAATCCTTCATCGCCAAAAGCCTTATAATTGGTGACCCATTGTCGGATGATTTTTTATCAGATAATTTATATTTATTCGCTAAATATTTATAGCCACCTTTATTATTGATATAATCCTTGACAACCTTTCTCTTAAATTCGCAACTGTATTTTGCCATAAAAATACCGACCTCCAATCGTTAGATTTTTTGATCTAACTTTTGGGTGTCGGTATAATTTCGTCTGACATTGGGGATTTGTTTACCATTGTTCCAGCACCTTATTTAAAAGGTCATTTCTTAATTGTCCGCAATATGAACATACTTTCTTATCAACGGAATTCTCATGTCCGCAGGCTTCGCATTTCCAGACTGACGGAACGCTCTTCGACTCAGGTGCTTCTTTTATATTTTCAACTGCAACCGCTTCATCTTTAATTACGGTTTCATCGAAAGCCTTCTCTTTCATCCCGACTGCTTCCACTCTGCTTTCACGCTCATCTGTGGTCTCTGATTTCTTATGCTTCAAAGATATTCCTGCTGCCGTAGTCAGTGCTCCGCATACACCTAACAAAGCTGTCCTGGTTACTGTACTCTTAATTTTTCCGTTGAGCTTCTTAGAGACATTCTTAAGCTCTGCCTTATATTTTTTTATAGGCAGTGCAGATATAACCATTGCTGTTTCTAATGCTGCTCCTGATATTATTGCTGCTATCGCAATCTTACTGTTATCTTTCATTCTATTCACACGGGGAATCAGATAATTATTCCCACAACTCCATTGTTACTATCAATTTCTGACTTGTGAATTGTACCACCAACAACAGCTATATTGCAATCATTAAATATATTTTTGTAGGTACCGTCAGGAATATCGGTCTTAATATCCTTTGTTTCGCCCTTTATGTTAAAAATTCCGAGAGCTTTATTATTGCCTTTGCAATATGTAATTACAAAAGTATCCGTATCCGGTTCTGCTTTCACTTCATAAAGTCCGTCTGCGAATATGCTGTACTGCTTCTTAATTTCCGATAATTTGGAAATATAACCGCTTATATCATATCCTGTATTTCTGTCAATCGTATCAATATCAAAAAGACTTGGGGTTCTGTCATTTCCGAATTCCTCACCGGCATATATAAATGCCATTCCTTTCTGGAAATATGAGAAAGCAAGAAGCCTCTTTACAGTCTCAATATCATGAACGTAGCTCATAACCCTGTCTCTGTCATGGTTCTCAAGAGCACGGATTTTAACATAATTCTCAGGATATATTCCATCCTGGAAGTTAAGGACTTCTGCATAATCCGCAGCACTTACTTTTCCTTTAAGATAGCCGTCATAGAAATTCCATATATCATAATCATAGGTCATATCAAAAGCGGAATACATAGTATTATCCGAATTAGCAACACAATTAATGCTTCTTAAATATTTAATAAAGCCTATTTCAACCGACTCGGCAAGCCAGATTAAACCTTTTTTAACCTTGGCGCATTCCAACCTTGCCCTATTCCAGAACTCTATAGGGACTATCGAAGCAACATCACATCTGAAACCGTCAACTATCTCTGCCCACATCTTGAGGGTATCAATCTGATAATCCCAAAGGTCTTTGTTCTTATAATCAAGGTCATATACATCCGACCATTCACCTACCTGATTACCGAAGCTTCCATCCTCTTTTTTGTAGAAAAATTCCGGGTGTTCAATAGAAAGCACAGAATCTTTTGACGTATGGTTATATACCACATCAATGATACATTTCATTCCGAGACCGTGGATTGCGTCAACAAGCTGTACAAAATCTTCCCTGGTTCCATATGCGGGATTGACAGCCCTGTAATCCTTAATTGAATAAGGGCATCCCAGCTTTCCTTTTTTGCCTACAACTCCGATTGGGTGGATGGGCATAAGCCATATTACGTCAACACCCATCTCCTTTATTCTTGGAAGGTCTTTTTCCAATGCTTTAAAAGTTCCCTCCGGTGTATGATTTCTTACATACACGCTATACATTACCTGATTTCTTAAATTAATATTTGTGTCACTTGCCATAATTAATCCTTCCTGTGAACTACCCATTGTCTAAAGCTAATGGGCTTCCTGCTTCATTGACCTCGCAACCTACTATCTCCACAGGCGTTAATTCGGGCAGTCCCTGCCCTACCCAGTAATTCTCTTATGCTATTTTTCTTAATCCCTCTGCCAATATATTTTTCGCAGCATTGATATCTCTGTCATGCTTTGTTCCACAGACAGGACATACCCATTCCCTTACTGACAGTTTTTTCGTCTCTGTATTTTTGTGTCCACAAGTGGAACACAACTGGCTGCTCGCATAAAATGTATCTATTTTTACATATTCCCTGCCATTCCACTTTGCTTTGTACTCTAACTGTCTTGTCAGCTCATACCATGATACATCTGTTATTGATTTTGCCAGATGATGATTTTTTACCATATTTTTTATCTGTAAATTTTCCGAAACTATCACTTGGTTTTCGCTGATAATCTCATGAGACATCTTGTGCAGATAATCTTTTCTGGTATTTGTTATTTTTTCATGGCATAATGCTATCTTTTTCTTGGCTTTGTAGTAATTTTGACTTCTCTTTTCTTTATGTGATAACTGCCTTTGCAATTTTACCAGTTTCTTCTCATATTTCCTGATGGTTTTTGGATTTTCGTATTTCTTCCCATCGGAAGTAATACATAAATCTTTAATTCCTAAATCTAATCCTGTATTATGATTGGTATGTTGTAGTTCTTCATTCTCTGTTTCCACCAATATTGATACATAATACTTTCCACTTGGTGTCTGCGATACTGTTGCAGACTTTATCTGCCCACTGAAATTTCTATGCAGTTTTGCTTTTACTTCCTTTAATTTAGGCAGTTTTATTTTGACATTCTCAAAATCTACCGCTATATTGCCATTTGTAAAATTCGTTGTGTATGATTTATGACTGTCATGCTTACTCTTAAACTTCGGACAACATGCATGTTCTTTGAAAAATTTTTGATATGCAGAATCCATGTTATAAATTGCGTTAGTTAGGGCAAATTTATCCACTTCCTTAAGCCATTCGTAATTCTTCTTTAATTCCCGATTGCAGTAATTATTACAGTCTGTTTTACCGACAGACTTTTTCTCTTTCTCATAGATTTCTCTCCTATATGCTAAAGTATGATTGTAAACAAAACGACAACAGCCAAATGTTTTTGCTATTTGTGCTCTCTGCTCATTATTTGGATATATTCTGTATTTATATGCTTTTAACATCAACGAACACCGCCTTGCCTATTGTTATCCTTGATTTTCTATGTATTTTCGGAGCATTTCTTCTGAAACATTCCCTACACTGCACTCAAAATATTATATGTTGTATTGCTTTTCATTAGATTTACAATTTTACTGACTGACATTGTCGGCTCTGTTTCTATCATGTAATGAATATGGTCTTTATCTGTTTCCATATATCTAATAATAACCTTATGCTTTTGACATATCTCTTAAGAAAACTGTTTTATATCATCCGATATCTGCTTTGATGTCAGCAGCTTCTTTCTGTACTTGCATACGAAAATAATATGGTATTGTAATAAATACTTGTGTCTGTTCTTTGATTTTCATGTTCCCATAACGAAAGTATAACATAAACCACCACTTTTGGCTACCTTAACCCACCGTCTAAAGCCAGTGGGATTGCGGTAGCCTCCTTTCAAAATAATGTTCTTATGATACTTTCAAGTCTCTCCTTACAAAAGACGTCACTAAAAAGAAATTCTTCCGAAAGAGTCTCAAGATTATCCGTTGAATACTCAATCTCCCTTGAAAACATATGTATACATTCCATATGCTGCTCTTTCGTAAGTATTCCGTCCCTTTTATAAATATAGATGTCCATTTCCTTAATAAGTATCAGATTGGCTGCCATAAAATATATTTTACCTGCAAAATCGTGGTCATATACAGATTTCAGCAGATATCTGAAAAGATAATAACATACCAGCTTGTCATATCCTGTAAACGGATAATTCTCTTTATTAAAGCCGGACAAGTTCCTGACGTAATCATCTTTATGAAGCGAAGCTGTTAAATCCTTAACAAATTCCGTCCATTCCACATTGAGAACCTCCATGGAATCATAGGTGTCCCAGATTTCCATAATATCCGCTTCTTCATAAGGCAACGCTTCCCTGTTTACATACCGGGGAACATATTCCAAAATAGCCTTATAATCATTTCGGTTAATTAATTCCTGTATATATTCACCCGTATCAAGTAGAACCGATAATTTGTCTGCAAATCCCATATCAGAATTCATTACGTCAAAAAGACAGTTTCTGACCTTCTCTATTCCTTTGCAAAGAAGGCCGTCATATTCTTCATCTTCAAACTCTTCTTCGTCTATCGTACGCTCCACAATATGGAAAGGCTTTGTATCCTCCAATATTATTCTGGCAGCTTCCTCACAGGCAAGACCTATTCCGGTCTCTTTATAATGACCGTAATATTCGCTGAACCTTGGAAACTGTGTACATACAACTCCCATATGTTCAGGCCCCAGCTCTTTATAGATATGGCATAAATTATCATCATCAAGAAACGGACATCCCCCGTTCTCTAATTTAAAACAATAAGTATCCGTATAATCTATGGAGGCTCTTAAGCGGTCTCCAAAATCGCCTTTTACTGACTTATAGAACTCCACAGTGTCTTCATCAAGGTCTATCTGCCATCCTCCGTAACAGCAGTTATCCCTACACTCACCTGCAGTACATACAAAACTGTCAAAATAATGAGGAATCCTTAATACCATAATTCTTTCTCCATTACTAACGTAAATCTCTAGGAACGTATTCCCTGCCCGTTACAAGGCTCTTGTATGCCGGTCTTATAATCTTGTCCGTTGTTACAAGTTCCTCCATTCTGTGGGCGCTCCAGCCTGCAATTCTTGCAATGGCAAAAAGCGGAGTATAAAGCTCTCTTGGAATTCCAAGCATCTCATATACAAATCCGCTGTAAAAATCCACGTTAGGACTTACACCTTTATATATCTTACGTTCCTTGGCAATAAGCATAGGTGCTATTTTTTCTATATTCTCATATAACATAAGGTCCTTATCCTTACCCTTATCGTGGGCAAGTTCCTCAACAAACTTACGGAATACCTGCTCTCTTGGGTCTGATAAAGAATATACCGCATGACCCATTCCATATATAAGTCCCTGTCTGTCATAAGCCTGCTTATTAAGTATCTTGTCAATATAAGAAGCAATCTCTTCCTCATCGCTAAAATCCGAAACATGGGATTTAATGTCATCCATCATCTTCATAACCTGAAGATTGGCTCCGCCGTGTTTTCTTCCTTTAAGTGAAGACATTGCCGCAGCTATTGCAGAATATGTATCTGAACCTGAGGAAGTAACAACTCTTGTGGTAAAAGTTGAGTTATTACCGCCGCCGTGCTCCATATGCAATAAAAGTGCAATATCAAGAACCCTCGCTTCAAGCTCGGTAAAAGACTTGTCAGGTCTTAACATTCTGAGGAAATTCTCTGCTATAGACAAATTGCTGTCCGGACGATGAATATACATACTGCCGTTATTATCATAGTGGTTATATGCATGATATCCGTAAACAGCCATCATTGAAAAATTGCTGATAAGCATAATACACTGTCTTAATACATTTGAAAGGGATAAATCATCCTGTCTGTCATCATAACATGCAAGTGTCAGAATACTCCTTGTCATTGAATTCATAATATCCACTCTCGGAGCTTTCATAATGACATCCCTTGTAAAGTTGGTAGGGAAATCCATACTGTTGTTAAGTGCTTCCCTGAACTTTGCCAGTTGTTCATTATCAGGCAAATCTCCGAATAGAAGAAGGTAAACTCCCTCCTCAAAAATGAACCTCTTATCGGCAGCGCCATTAACAAGATCTCTTACATTATATCCTCTGTATAAAAGTTCTCCGTCACACGGAACCTTTTCTCCGTTCACATTCTTAAATGCCGTTATCTGAGAAATGTTAGTGAGTCCGGTCAGAACTCCTTGTCCCTGTTCATCCCTAAGACCTCTCTTAACGCCATATTCCTGATATAAATTCTTATCAATCTGATCATTTTTAACACAAAGCTTAACCTGCTCATCTGTGTAATCTGTAATTGATATCATATTGCACCCTCTTTCCAATTAATAATCTATTTTTAATTTTAACATCCTGACATAAAGATGGTCAAATTAAAAATTTATTAACAAACTTTAACAAACCTTATGTATATCAAGACTCATTTCATGCCACACTTCGCCGCCCCATACAGAATCTGATATTCCATGGTCCGTAAACCCAAAATCAAGATACATTGGAACCTTAGCATCAAGGCATGTAAGTATTAGTTTTTCCCTGTTATTTTTCTTTTCTTTCAACGCATATTGTCTGACAAGTTCTCTTGCAAGCCCTTGTCTTCTGTATTCCGGCAAAATGCTTAATCCAAGAATCATTATATTTTTTCCTTCAGAATTATTAAGGTACGCATCTTTAAAAAATTCATCCCTGAATACCTCTTCATCTGTTGCCAGCCCATTTAGAGAACCTGCTATTTTACCGGTCTCTTTGTCCACTGCAACAAGAAAAAGTTCCGGTGCATTCTTAATTCTTTCTATCATATTCTTCTCACTGCAGGCTTCATTGGGCGGAAAACATACCTGTTCAATACGCACCGCCTGTTCTGCCTCGTTATCTTTTATAATTCTGAATTCGTATCTGTTGTTCATCTTAGCCTCCTTAATTCTGTTTAAAATATTCTTTTGCAAATTCCATATCCTGTATTAACTCCAGAGTTCCTATATATCCGTCATTTTCATCACGCACCGCTATATATGTTACAAGCATGGTTCTTCCGGCTTTTTCCATCCAGACAGGCATACTGTCAAGGCTTCCGTTTCTGAACTCATCGATTATACGTCTTACCATAGTGCTGACTTTAGGCGGATGGCAGGAAAATACTTCACGCCCGATTGCCGTCATTGAACGTTTAAAAACTTTATGCCCTTCGTTAAAATACCTGTTTATATTATCCTCATCCACAAAAGTTATTTCAAGAGGGATTGTATTAAGCATGGCTTCAAGCTGGTTAAGAGAAAGCGTTCCTCCGTTGATTTTTATTATATCTCCTTCTATTGCCACCTTTTCTTTAGCCTTTTTAACGCCATCCCATGTTGCATTTTCCACTCCGAAACATACGTCATAATCTTTGGAGTCCATATAAATGTTCTGCCAGTCCTCCTCGGAAAAATTAACAGCACAGTTAGGGAACAAAATATTTTCCTCTTTATATATCATATCGTCAAGCATTGTAAGAAGTTTTCCAACATCTTCCTTCCACTTTTCATCCTTTTTCTCCGTTTTACACAAACGGTTTATCCCGGTTCTGATATCAACATCAGTTGTCCACATTACGGCTGACGGTCCGCTTATATTATATTTTACATCTAAAAGCGGATAAATCAAATCTCCTTTTTTGGCATAGTGGATTGCTATTTCCCTTACACTTTGTATTTTCTCAGGTGCTTTTTTACATTCTTCAATAAGCTCCCTGAGTTTTAAATTTTCTTTCATGAAGATATTCAAAGGATGTCCTTCTATGCCCGCCAATGCTTCCGAAGTCTTCATCCGTTCTTCTTTGGATATTTTTCCCTTAAACAATGCTGCATGCACATCACAAAGTCTCTGCACCTTGTTAAGCGGCGTTCCCGCTTTAAGCAGTTCTTCCTCTGCCGCCATTATTTCTGACGCATCCACGCCGCCTAACTCCCTTACAAAATCCGCCCGTACTGCCTCTAATCTCTCACCCTTATCTAGTCTTTCAAGATATTTTTTTATTTTTCCAACAATATTTTCCATTACGCTACCTCCACCGATGATTATTTTTATTTTAAGTAAAACAGCAAAAAATATTCACTGTTAATTGTAATCTCATTGTTGTATAATCATATAATCAAATCGGCGAGGAAATACAAATGGATATCTTTATAACGATAATCGTAACATTTTTTGCAGGTATGGGAGCAGGTCTTGGTACAGGTTTTGCCGGAATGAGTGCCGCGGCTGTAATAAGCCCGATGCTCATAAGTTTTCTTAAAATGGACCCTTATATGGCTGTAGGCATTGCCCTGTCCTCCGACGTTCTTGCCAGCGCCATATCTGCTTATACATATGGAAAAAATAAGAATCTTGATATTAAAAACGGACTTATAATGATGGTTTCCGTCCTTGTATTTACTTTTATCGGAAGCTACATTGCAAGCCTTCTTCCGTCAACCACAATGGGAAATTTCTCGGTCATCATGACCTTTTTCCTCGGTGTAAAATTTATCCTGAAGCCTGTCATGGCAACTAAGGAATCTATGTCCGATGTACCCGCAAAGAAACGTGCCATCCAGTCTCTCGCCTGCGGCATACTTATCGGTTTTATCTGCGGTTTTGTAGGTGCGGGCGGCGGAATGATGATGTTGCTCATCCTCACTTCCGTACTTGGCTATGAATTAAAAACTGCCGTAGGCACAAGTGTTTTCATAATGACTTTTACCGCATTAACAGGTGCCGTTTCCCACTTTGCAATAGGCGGCATGCCTGACATTCCGGTATTTGTATTATGTATTGTCTTTACATTTATATGGGCAAGAATCGCCGCAATCTTCGCCAATAAAGCTAAGCCTGAGACACTTAACCGTGTTACCGGCGTAATCCTCATACTTCTTGGCATAGTTGTTTTTGTATTTTCCTTCTTTAATTAAATTCAAAGAAGTATATGCAACAGGCACAGACTATTATTATCAGGAAAAATATAATATTGAAAATCACATTTGCCTTGCGGTTTTTTCTGTGCCGGCTGCTGTTATGCTGTACGCTATGATGTACGTTATTCCGTACTGTGTTCTGTGCCTTTCTCCCTGCCCTGTAATGAACTGCCAGAGGGTCAGTTCTTTTCATTATTCTATTATAAAATGCATTGAGCCATATAATATCATCCCTGTCACACACCTGGTAATCAAAAGTTCCCTCATCATGTGCCATCTGGTTTCTTATGTGTCTTAACCGTTTTAAGGTTTTACAGTCCTCGGTACATCCGTATCCGATTGCTTTGAGTTCATCTATATAACGTGTCACCCCGCCGTTCCTTAACCCGAACACATCCGAGCATAATCTATCCAGTCTTTTGTACGTTTCAAAAAATTCCATATCGGTTTTGTTCATATTGCTACCTCATGCTGCTTATAATGGATTTCATTATGTATTTAATATCTTAATAACTGCCTTTGCCTTTTCGTCATCTGTATTTTTACATATTCTGCCGTAAAAATCTTTTAAATCTTTATCCTTTAATATGTATTTTACCTGCTTATTTTCAAGGGCAATTCTTATTAACTTGTCTGTCTGCTCCTCAGTCCAGTCGGTAACACCCGATAACTGTTCAATAACATTATGGGTGTTTGTAAAATTCGTGCTGTCCTCAAGCTTATTAATAAGCTCTTCTTTCCTTACTTCTTCCTCTGTCTGATTTCTGGTCTCATCATCTTTTTCGCTGACACATTCAAAGTGAAAATCCTCAAGAATTTCGTTAGAAATTGTCCTGTCAATTATCTTCTTTACAAGTTCCTCAAGTTTCGAGCCCTCCGTGTAATCCGCAGGTGCATAGTATTTTATCCTGTTTTCTTCCAACATTCTGAATACTTTTGATTTATCTTTTGTCTCGGAATTAAATACGCCAATGGAATGACCACCGTTAATATTAACGAGCTTCATGCAAGGAATATCCGTATCGCTGTCGCCTATGTAGACCATATTTCTAAAAGGCACCCTGTATTCATCCGGTTTAAAAAAGGAATTTACACCCTGGTCGTTTATGTCCAGAACACCCTTCTCAATTCTGAAAAGGAACTGGGTCTTGTTAGTATAATTTACGACCTGGGCAGGCCATACCGCCACACCGTCTTCATCATAATAAAAAGAACTGGCGTAAATCTTTTTAAACTTGTCTGCAACCTTCGTTCCCTCTATCATCTCTTTAAGTCCCGACGAAATTATATAATGTTCTACAATCACGCCTTTTTCCTTGCCATATTCATTAATCCTGTCAAACCATGAATCGACTCCCGGAAACAGTTTTACCTTGCTTCCGTCCTTAATCAACGTATCCCTTGTAAACAGCACTTTTCCTCTTGCTTTACTACACATCATGTACATATACGCAAGATTCTGGTCCATATCATTGCCTGACGCCAAATCATTGGATTCTTTCCAGAAATCCGACACCTCATATCGTATTGACTGTATAAAGCCCTGTGCCTGCATGTCATCCGGCGACAATGTTTTGTCAAAATCATAGCATATTGCCAAAATAGGTTCTTTATTCATATTTTTATCCCTCTTTTCTGTATATTTATATTAGCATAGTAAAATCCTGACTTCAATGGAGGATTTCTGCCCCTACATATTCTCTCTGATGTTCTCAATCAATTTAATATCTGCAGGTAACCACTCATCTTCCATAATTTCACGTTTTAATGCCTCTTGTGGTGTTTCTCCCTTCTCGATTTTTCCTCCCTGGAATTCCCAGCTATCCTTAAATTCCCCATATCCTCGCTGGGTAGATAAAATAATTGTTTGCCCTTTATCATTTAAAGATTTTATCACTGCTTCAACTACTTTGATTATCTTCATACATTTTTCCTTCTTTCATGTGTTCATGAATTTACAATATACTAAAATCATGGTCAGCCTTATCATCTCCTATTATGGACAAATCTGTAATCCCAAAATAATGAAATGGACATAACAGTTTATCATCACGTTTATCCGGAATTGCAGTCATTCCAAGCCATAGCATTGAATCTTTTCATTCCTCAATCAAAAGAGAATGGCTCAACAGATTTAATATCATTAACTACAAACATGCTTACAGGCTCGTTTTTGAGTATATTGAAACCTTTTATAACACTGTTAGGATTCATAGCCACTGCGACTATATGTCAACTAACGACTTTGAAAAACTGTATGAGAGGGCATCTTCTCTGCCGGTAGCTTAGCCGGCGGAACTTCTCATTTTATTTTGTACTTAATCTTGACATAGGACCATATATTTTTACACTATATTTCCATCGCATATCTCAATGACTCTATTACACTCATTTGCCACTTCCATATCATGTGTAATAATTATCACTGTAGTTCCCTTTGCATTCAATTTTTTGAATACATTCATTATCTCCAAAGATGTCTTTACATCTAAAGCTCCTGTTGGTTCATCCGCAAGAAGAACCTTTGGATTGTTAATCATAGCTCTTGCTATTGCCACTCGCTGCTTTTGACCTCCTGAAAGCTTATTTACTTTCTTATCCATTATCTCATCCATCTCAAGCTGACTTAATATATCCTTAGCCTTTTCTTCTCTCACACGCCTATTCCCAGCATCCTTTGAAAAAAATAATGGCATCAGCACATTCTCTATTACTGTATAATTCTCCATAAGTGCAAAGTCCTGTAACACAATCCCGATATCTCTATTTCTTATAATTGCTCTTTTTTTCTCATTTAATTTCGACACATCTTGGCCATTAAGATAATATTTTCCTTGTTCGAAATCATCAATACAGCCTATGATATGCATAAGTGTAGATTTTCCTGCCCCAGATTTACCTATAACAGCTACCATTTCTCCCTCTGAGATTCTGAGAGAAACTCCTTTAAGAGCAGTAAATTCATTTACCTTTCCTTTATTATATATTTTGTATATATTATCAATTTCTATCATAATCTCACTCCTCGTCAATAACCACTATTCATAACCCAGTGATAATCATCACTCTCGTTCTTACCATATTCTGTTATCCATATATGAATTAATTTAAAATCATCACTTATAGTAATCCAATAGTAATATAATGGTCCATCAACAGCTTCCTCATTTTGAAGATTTACACTCATACAAGTCATTTCATATCCATTTTCTTCCCTTGAGATGTTAAAACTTTGAAAATTACCACCCAAATCAAAACCTTCAACTTTAACTTCACCTTCAAATTTATTATTATTACAATTCCCTTTTCCTTTGATTACAACTTCAACCTCTTTTAATGGTTCTATTTTTTCTTTTTCTGTTTCCAAAGGATCTTCATCATACAGAAAAAACTTTCTATTAATATCTAACTCAATCTCATTTCCATTAACTTTTATGTCTGTTATAGGTTTTTCCTTTTTTAAACCGAATTTGAGTACAATTACCAATATGGTTATCATCACTACTACCAATAACCCAATTATTAAACATTTCTTCTTCATATTAATATCTTCCTTTCTGTTGATGGCTTCTACTTTCATTCCATGTTCTTGATTATTTCAATCGGAGTATTTCCTTTTAAAACATTCTTTGTAGTCTGCCCTGACCAAAGTACTATAATTATGCACACACTAAGCATAAATAGCATCTGTAACATTCCTATATTACAATTAATTTTTCCAACTAATTTAAATTGTTTTTGTAAAGCCAACAGATTGGTTGTAAAAGCAAATGCAAGCACTGAATTAAAAGTCATTTCTAATATAGTCATAAACTGTGCTTTGGTATAGTTCATGCCACATATGTACATAATTCCAAAATATCTTATACTTCTAACGGTTTTAATTGTTACAATTCCTGTTATAGAGATTAGGAATAGTACAAGAACAATTACTGTAAGTGGCACATATTTAAGTAATGTACCCTTATACTTTTCATTACTCCTATATACAATGTCTTCCGCATCAGGATACAATGAATCCGATGGGATAGATTGTAATACTTCTTTTTCATAATTACTTATTTTATCTTTCAGATTTCTTTTGTCTTCAGCGGACATTGTGTCATCCGGATTAATTATTATATTATAAAAAACCGATGCAGTTTCTATATTCTTTATTTTCTTGATTTCTTCCTCCGGTATAATAAGTCTTACCTCTTCCTCCTGCTCATAACTGTAGATTTGAAAAAAGTCCTCAAATGTCATATTACTATCAATATGTCCTAAATCAGTGTAAAGCCTTTGACCATCACTAATAACACCCGCAACATATATATTAACCTTTATTTTTTCATCTTCTTTATAAGAAATATTATATTCAAAGGTATCTCCTGCTTTTATGCCATACGGATTATTTGATATCAATGCCACAACAGTATCATTATCCTTCTTAACCTTACTTGGATATGTACCTGAATCTAATCTTGGTTTAATACCTTCCATAACCTCTTTTGAATATACAGAAGCACGTATTGTACCAGTATTATCTCCTTGATTCCCAAAAAATGTCTGAGATATCAACATATTTTTCTCTTTAGAGATTTCTTTATAAAAATCATCAAAAACATTTGCAACGAATATACTGTCCGTATCTATATATTTACTTGCTAAACGATGTATCTTGGTCTGTTCATCAATATTTGAAATGAATATTGTTGATATCAGCATCATCACTACCATTATTAAAATAACACATAAATTAAACCACCAATTTCTGATATATTCACTTATTCCAAACCTAAACATACATAGCAGTCCTTTCCTGTATACAACTTAAATTAGTATTTACTTATTACCCACTCTTATAAAGTCTCCTTATCCAGCCTGTTTCAACATTTCAACAAGCTCTTTCTTATTCATAATCTTAAGCATTATAAAAGAGATACTAAAAATACATATAAAATAAATTGACATCATTATCCCATATGACTTAAAACTATAAAGACTAACACTACTTTCATATATATCTGTAATAATTGCTTGCAACATACATCTATACAATAAAAAACCTGTTATCTCTATTACTAAACTAACAATTACTATTTCTAACTCATTAATAGCAAGACGTAATCCCTTAGATGCACCTATTATCCCATATACTGCCATTTGTTTTCGTCTCTTACTTATTATATATCCATACATAAGACAGGTATTAAGAGCCGATATAATTCCTATGGCAACAGATATGACGATAATACTTTTCATTGATATCAGCTCTTCTTCATCTCTAATATCAAATTCATCAATTGAAACATTTTTTCCGAATTTTTTCTCAAAAGTGTTTTTTATTATCGAGTAATCAGCTTGAGTGGGAAGTTCTCTAAAGTTAAATATAACAACAAATACTTTGATATCATTATTAGACGCTGTAAAAGGTATAGATAAATCTCCCGGTGCTACCTCATCTACACCTATAACCTCAAAGTCTACACTGTCAATGCAAATTATATCTCCCACTTCGTCCGTCTCACCACGATATGAATACACAACATTTAAACCGTCCGTCATATCCTCTATCGAAATTGTACGGCCACTTTCTAATTTTATATTGTCCTGCACAGTCTTTGATATATCGTACATTCCATTATGATATTCAAAATGCATAGATACCGGTGTATCGTTCCAAAATCCTCCTACAAACACATAATCTAATTTATAGTCAAATTCATTAAGCAACTGTGGCAGACACTCTTTGATATTTACAACTTTGGTGTTCTCAAAAGAAGTGCCTATACTATAACTGTCAATATTTAATTCCTGCATCTTTGCTGAATAATTTCCATATATGCCATATGAAAAGAATATGCAAATAATTGCAACAAATTGTGACAATAGCATAAGTAAATAAACTTTGCGAAATTCCAGTATTGAGTTTTTAATGTTCTTAATTACTAGATTTATTATCATAGGCTAACTCCATTGCGATTACGTCTGCTATAAAATTTTAGTTTTCGTAGTATTGCTTTGCTGTATATGTATTTGCTTTGAACCATCATCCTACAAATTAAGATTGTAGCAGAATAATTTCATTTTTTGTCATTTCTTGCTTAATCTGTTACTTTTCTTGCTTAATCTGCAAAAAAAGATGCTGACAAAATGTCAACATCTTTTAATCAATCTTATTCTGTATTAATATATTTGTATTGAATTCTTCATTTTTAATATACATAGCCATTTGACCATCATATTTTTTCACTGTTCTTCTTACGCTTCTTAACCCTATACCATGAAATTCCGAATCTCTCTTACTTGTTTTAATTTCTTCTATTTCAATTAGTTTAGTACATTTATTTTTTATATTAATAATCAAAAAGCTTTTTTCCTGCTTTATGGTTATTTCTACGAATGATTCTGTTTCCACCCTTGCAGCTTCAATAGCATTATCAATTAAATTTCCCAATATATTAGCCATATCAATATTACTTACGATATTTCTTGGAGGAAGTTCTATATTAACCACAAATACAATATTTTGCTTTTCCGCAATGTTTTGTTTTGTATTAATAATTGCATCTACTACAGAATTACCTGTTTTAATATAAAACATTTTTTGTTCTATTAATTTATTTTCTTTTTGTAGAAATGTCTTTATTTCTTCAAGTTTTTCTTCTTCTGCCAATTGTGTCAAAGCTATAATGTCGTTTTTATAATCATGAATACTTTGTCTCCACAATTCAAAGGTCTGCTCTGTTTCATCCAACGATTTCTGCAACATCTTATTATTTAGTTCAATGAGTAAATTCGTTTTCTTCTGCTCATACCCCTCTGCTATTTTGATAACAAAACCAAAGATTATCATTTCAATACCAAGGGACGCAATGAAGAAAAACATAGTAAAGCTACTTATCTCATCATTAGTTTTATCTAATTCAGAGTGTATCAACACCAAGTTAGATATCAACAGGAATGCGGAACACACTCCCATAATCACAATATACAAAGGGGGTATTGTTTTCTTATGTACAATTACTCTGTTCATTGTAAGAACTAAAATGCTCAGTATACTTTTGCTTAGCAATATGCAAATAAGTCTTATAAAACTCTGTTCACTTAATATATAACCTGTATTTGTATCAATTACAATAGCAACAATATATATTATTATAAAGTCAATTGCTGATAGTATCGCAGCATATGCAAACACCAGCCCTATTGATAGCAGATATTTTTCCCTGTAGCTAACACATTGTATTGCTATACATAACAATATAAATATGCCTGTGGTAATATAAGAAAAAAGATTTATGTGATTTAATATAAAAACAATTACTGATGCTATGGTTGAAAGCAACACAATTTTATTTTTTGAACCACTTAGTTTTTCTTTTGCCACAAATGTACCACAAAAATAACTGCACATAAATATTTCTATAAATGTCGCAACATACTCAATGCACCAAAAAAATTCTTTCATACATTTTCTCCCCAATATCGAGTTAATTCATCTTTTAATATTTTTATTCCAGACCTGCTTGTAATCAATTTTTCACCATTATCCAATGTAATGTCATAGTTAGTATACTCTTTTATGTATTTCATATTTACTGCACAACCACTATGTATTTTTACAAAATTGTTATCATTAATCTCGTTAATGAAATCTTTAATTGGTTTCCACATACTTAAAACCTTATTGTTAGCCAAATGAATAAATAACTTTCTTTTTACAATTTCAAAATAACATATCTCCGATTGCTCTACCCTATAATCTCCGTCATCACTTTTAATAACAACATATCTTCTTTCGCTTTTTTTGTACAACGCATAGGCAGATTTTAATGCAATACTTAGTTCTTCTTTTATTCTGTTTTTTCGGATGTATCTAAACGGATTGTACTCGAATGAATCAAAAACATACTTCTCATACGAAGATATGAATATTATTATTATATCTTCATTAGTTTCTCTTAATATTTTTGCGACTTCCAACCCTGAAATATTTGGCATATCTACATCTAACAGAAGGATATCATAATGTATTTTTTCTTTTTTAATTGTATCAATTAGATCTGTTCCATTTACAAAAACCGAAACATCAACATCATCTTTTAAATTCTTAAAAATCGCCCTAATACTACTCTCTAATCTGCTTGTTATTTTTGAATCATCATCACAAATCGCAATATACACATTCTATCCCCACTTTCACTTATTGTTTATATATAACATTATCGTAAATTCTATCAAATATCGATATAAATATCAATCAAGGAACTTTAAAATATAATACACGAAAATATAATACATATCTTTTTTGTCGTAAATTATTTTACATTTGATACAGGCATAAAAAAACTCACACAGGCAGATGTAAATTTGCTTGTATGAGTATAATAAAACAGAGTTTTAGTTGAATGAGTCTGTTAATTTTTAAGCCAAAGTATCCTTAGGCCAGAATTTTCTTAGTGCCACATAAGAAATGACAAAGTTTGCAAGCCAGCCTGCCGGTACAACAAGCCAAACAAAGGCAATATCGAAACGAGGCGCAAAAATCAATGCTACGGACAAACGAATTGCAAGGTTAACCATATTTGCAATTAAAAACGGTCGCATATTTCCAATTCCACGAAGAACACCGTCTGTTGCCATTTTAATGCCCATAAGTATGAAAAAGTAACCAATCCATTTCATATAATCACCGGACACTTGATACGCTAATTCCGTTCCGTCTTTTCCTAAGAAAAGTGAAGAAATTTGTGTGTGCATTGTTTCAATAACTATAAAGGCAAGAACGGCAAAGCATGCATCCAACAGTAATGCGGCACGGTAACCTTTCTTAATGCGGCTGATTTTTCCGGCACCGAGATTTTGCGAAACAAATGGCGACACGGCATTTCCGATGGATACAAATATCAGTGAAAAAACATTTTCAACTCTCATCGTTGCCGCATATCCTGCGAGTGCTTGCGTGCCAAACGGATTTACAACCGCTTGCACAATCATCATACCGATTGATACGGTTGATTGTTGAAGGATAGACGGAACAGCGATCTTAAGCATTGTACGCAGTACTTTTTTGTCAAACCAATGAAACAAACTTGCATATTTTCGCATACGGTAAAGAAAAATCAAAAGCGAAAGTACGGCTGAAATACCTTGTGCAATAAGAGTGGCAAGAGCTGCACCGAATACTCCGAGTTTAAGACCTCTCACCATCCAAAGGTCCATAATGATATTCAAAACAGACGAAAATATTAAAAGCCATAACGGGATTTTTGATTCACCGATTGAAGTGAACATGGTTGACAGAATATTATACATAAATAAAAATGGAAAGCCAACAAAATAGATACGTAAGTACAGCACCGCATCTTTCATTATATCCGCAGGCGTTTGCAGTATGCCCATCATCCAATGAGAAGTGCAAAATCCAAAAACACCGAGAAATACGCTAAAAAGCAAAAAACTTATTAAAGAAGTAAAAACGATTGTTTTCATCTTCCCGTAATCTTGAGCACCAAAATAACGGCTTACAAGTACACCTGCGCCTACACCTGCACCGAGTGCTATGCAAATAAAAACATTCGTAAGTGCGGCACAGGCACCGACGGCCGCAAGCGCAGATGAGCCTGCAAATTGACCGACGATGATTGAATCAGCCATATTGTAAACTTGTTGAAAAAAGCTGCCTAAAATCATAGGTATTGCAAAAACAGTCAACGCTTTTAGGGGTGGGTCTGTTATTAAATATTCGTCCTTTGTCATTTTTACATTCTCCTAAACTTTGCATGAATTATTTCTGTATAAGTTTTACTGAACAATCTCTACCTGAGCTAATCTTAAAATTTTATCATTGGTATAAATGAAAGTCAATGAAAAGTAATCGAAGTATTCGTTGAGCCGATTTTATGTTACATTTCTCTTCTATGTTTAGGCATTTTTTTAACGGTCTCTACTATTTCTTCAACAGAGTTCTGACCTTTTAAAATACCATTTAATAGTTTTCCCAACATATCATCATACACACTACTATTCATTGGATTGAAATGTGCACATATAGATTGTACTAAATATGTTCACAAAGTTCATCAACGATTTTAATTTTTCCATGCTTTATCAGTATATCAGCAATAACCCCTGCCTTGTCTGTTTTAAGATTGTTAATTATTCTTTGTTCTTCTGTAATATTTATAATTTTTCCAACACTACAGCAAAAATTACCCTGCATATTTTCTATCATTTTAATAGTTTTATAATCTTGTCTCAATCTTTTATCTAACAGCCACGGATTGAAGCAATTATTCATTCCACTTAATATTATATCTAAAGCCGCCAAATCCTCTACTGCTCTGATATCATCCATACTGCTTTTTGTTTTAACTAATTCATATGCTAAATTAACAAACTTTTCTTTACACATAACCATATATGCCATATATTACACCTCCATTATACAAACCATCTCTTAATTATATGTGTTTTATTATCTGCAGTATATTAACGCTCATAATGTGTATGAATTTTTATAGCTTAATTTGCTCAATAAACTCCGCAATACCATCTTCATCATTTGAACCAATTACAATATCCGCTTTCTCCTTAACCTCATCAATCGCATTACCCATTGCAACACCTGTTCCACACAATCTTAACATTCCTATATCCGCGTAATTATCTCCAAATGCAATAATTGAATCTGTACTAAATCCACATACTTTCGCAATCTTCATAATTGCATTTTCTTTCGTCACATTCTTTTTCGTAAACTTGTACCAGAATCCATCAGAGAAACGAATACAATCACAATCAGAAAGTCTTTTAGCCAGCTCATCAGCTTTATCCTGTTCAAAAATCTCAACACACATTTTCAATGAACATTCGTTAAAATCCGAAAAATCTGTATAAATACTATCTCCCCATCTCTTATCTAACTTCTTAGGGTCTATTTTATAATTCCAATAATGTGCATCTATTGTGTCTATCGTAATCTCGCAGTCACTTCCACAGATATTTCTTGCCATATCAATCATAGCTTTAGTTTCTTCTACAGAAAATTCCGCCTTATAAATATATTCTGTCTTATATTTTACTAACGCTCCACCACTTGATATTAAAACATCGGGCATCAATTCGCTTAAATATTCCAATGAATTCTGTTCGCTTCTGGATGTAGAAACGCCAATCATAATCCCTTTTTCTTTACATCTTTTCAAGCAAGCAAGTGTTTTTTTGGATATGGTTTTGTCACTCTGCAACAGTGTTCCGTCTAAATCAAACAAAAGAAGTTTACATTTTTTCATATCATTTTTCCCTTCCATTCTGCTATATACTCGTTAAAAGATTCTTACAAAGCATTTCATAAATGCACTTCTTACAAATATTTTAAAATATCGGATAAGTTATCAATTTCAATATCAGCTTTTTCACTCTCATCTGTTATATTCCACAAACTTCCAAATCCCTGTTTTACCCATATAGTTTTCATACCCAACTGTTTTGCGGGTACAATATCATTGTCAATGCGGTCGCCAATCATGACTGCATTTTCCGGCTTGCAACCGCTTCTTTCCAATGCAATTTCAAATATGCGTCTATCCGGTTTTGAAACACCTTCTTCTGCCGATGCGATGACCAAATCAATATATTTTTTTATACCAAAATTTTCTAATCTCTCACAAGTTCCTAATGATTGGTTTGCAATTACACCAATTTTATAAATTCCACTTAATTTCTTCAGACAAGCTTTAGTATCTTCATACAGCCTCTCGTATTGTGATTCCCACTTAGGTAATTTCACACCCAATTGTCTTGTTGCCTCTAAATCTCCTTTTTTGTTTTCTTTATAAAATGACATAGCACATTCATAAACCTGCTCATAAGTTGCACATGATAATTCTGCTATTTTTTTCATCCTGTCTTCATAGACCTTGCTTTCATCAACCAATGTAGAACCAATATCAAAAAACAGCCATTTTATTGCGTCATTCTTGGGCAGAAATCCCCTTTTCCTTGCTTCTTCCAACAGTTTAGGCTGAATCTCAGGATATGTCCAATCAATCGGCAGTTCATCCATAATCGCTATTTTTTTAATTTCACTATGAAGTTCTTCTTCAAATGCATATATATCTGCAAAGAACAATTTTCCAAAAGTCTCCGTTCCATTGAAATTGTCCGGTGCAGTCACAGAATATATACAAATCGGAGTCATGTCAAAAGTTATTGCTCCTGTTTCCTCCTGTAACTCTCTTTTAGCTGTTTCAAGAATATTCTCGACTGTTTCCCTATGTCCTCCCGGAATCTCCCATGTATTTCTTTTCTTGTGCTTGCAAAATACCCACTTGCCGTTATGTCTGGCAATAATAACTGCAAATTTTAGTAATGAATCATCAATGGTGTCATAAAAATTCACTTTCGTCATATAATGCTCCTCTTTTGTTTTATCTATTTTTTATCATTATTACTCTGTACAAATAAGGTGAACATAGAGCCATTTGATAAAACAACTGCCTAAAATTTGTATAAATACAGGTTTTAGGCAGTTTAATTTGTCATTCAATCTCTTTATGTCCCAGAGGCAAATTAACTTATTTTGTTTAGGTTTTATTCCAATAATTCATCCATACATCTATCTTACTTTCATAAATGCATCATGCATCCTTGATGTTTATTCTATAAATACATATTTTCCCTTTCCTTTACCATTCACCGCTTTAACAACTTTCATATCTCTAAGCTTTGTCATGACTGCTCTTGCTGTGGATGGTGAGCAATCAAGAATTTCTTTTATTTCTTTTGTGCCAAAAATCTGATTTTTCTCTATTTCATCATACACTTTAAGAATATTTGCCTTCGAAGGTTCATTATATTTTTGTTGCTCAATCGCCGATTTTATCCAATTAACCGCCGACTTTTCTTCTCCAATCGCCGACTTTTCTTCTCCAATCGCCGACTTTTCTTCTCCAATCGCCGGCTTTTGGTACTCAATCAACGACTTATTGACAGCAACAGCCAATTTTTTTAATGAACCAGCGGTTTTTTCAATAATAGTTTTTCCAACTTTTGAATTATAAATAATCGCCTGCAACATAAAAGCATTTGTATGATAAACTGGATCTTTTAATCCAACCTGCTCTAACTCATTACACATACGATTAACACCTTCACCAAATTCTTTTACAAATTTATAATTCTTTAAAAACTCTGCAATCTTAGGGTTTCTGGAAAAATGTGTGAAACGTATATTGTCCGCTCTTACAAGCCCCGGAAGTTTTCCAGGACTTTCAACTACTATATGGTCATCAAACATTTTAATCTGAATATCTGTGCCAGTAATACTATAGGCACGATGAGTAACAGCATTTACGATCAATTCCTGTCTGACAAACTTAGGATATTCCTCATCTGTAACAAATGTTCCATCTGGTCCCAGGTATGTTTTTTCTTTTACCTGCGTATCCAAATATGCTATTGCCTCATTTATCATATTAAGCAGTGTGCCTTCAAAGATGACATCCTTTATAACATTCATTTCTGTTCCAAATTTTTCTTCTGTTCCCTCATAACGTATAAAACGAATCCTTGCACGAGGAAAGAAATTCTGCGGATTCTTTCCAAATAACAAAATTGCAGCAGTACTGATTTGAATCTCGCCATCTTTTTCTTTTATGAACCCTCTGTTTTCTTTGAGATATTCCAATGGACTTTTCCCATAATCAATCTTATCTGTATATTCTTTTACAAAGTCCATATCTATATCATCTATTGTAGCATCAGGCACAGCCTTATCTTCAAAGTATCGTTCTCCCTTGTCATAATTAAGCTGAAGGCGTTCTTCAAAAGTCTGTAATTTAGATTTATCACCAACTCTTAAGAATACATCATCTGCCTGATTTGCATGCACCTGTGGACTTGCGTCAATATGCATTACAAGCACATGATTCTCTCTTCCCTTTTCATCGACGCATGGAACTTCTTCTATTCCAACTTTAATAGTCGGATTACAGAAATCAAATGGTACTCTTAGAAGTTCATTTAACTTCTTGTCTTCAAAATCAACACCTTCAATTCTTCTTGTCTTATCGGTTATACCTATTGCGATATCTCCGCCATCTGCATTAGCAAATGCAACAATCGGTATTGCTAAATCCTTAGGAGAAATATTTATACTTTTTCTATCAAATGTCTGATTTTCTTCCTTTGATAAAATTTCTTCAATCGTCATTGCATTCACCTTCCTATAATTTTTTATTTAATTTTCCTTGTTGAAATTATTTCCAGTTTTTATCACATATCCGTATATATTTTTTCTCTTTTGTACCACAAGTATGTGAATAACATACATCCCAAAAAAGATATGACAATAACTGCAACCCATACATACCTACAAGTGCATACGCGAACTACTAAATAAAACAATATTGAACTTATAATTATCATAGAAGGTGTCTGATTATTAAATGCTATAAAAAACCTTTCCGCTTTTAAACTCATAAATCCTTTTATATTTACTATGAATATCCATAATATTAGTGCAACAAAATACATAATTAAAGAAATCCTGTCATTCGTTTTTGTTTTCATTTCTATACATCTTAATATCATAGTTGCTATTGTAATAAAATAAGCCAATAAACAATACCAGTTCTCTTGTAAAATCCAAATTCTATTATTCTCTAAATATTCTTTTGCAAGTTTATTGCTCTTCTTTTTAATTAGCTTTAAGTTTTTTGCTTTAATATGCTTTTTTATTTCTTTCTGTATCTCTTCAGATATATCTCTATTAACATTATTTGATTGATATGCTAAAACTTTTGTTTTTATCTTTATATCAATTTCTTCCACTACATCAGCATTTATTTGTGGGAATTCTTTCATTAATCTTTTTTGCGTAGTTGGCCTTCTGTCTTGCATTATGTATTACTTTCCTCCGTTCATTTAACTTGTCTACAATTTTGCAAATTCTCCTATCTTCATATTAAATCGACACTTTATCAAACTTTTTTCATTTACAAGCACTGTTTAAATCCAGTATATTCATATTCTTATTAAAAATCTATTGCGGTATAAATCCGCTTCTATCGATATTAGAATTACACGAAAAATGAATATAATTAATATTGCTTTCTTTACTTTCGATCACAAATGCATCATCAAAGAACAGCTGATTAACCAATTTCCAAAAGTGAAGTCCTGCGCCGGTATCTTCTGTCCATAAATACTTCATATCACAACTCCTCTTCCAGTGTTATCCTATTATTGTCAAACTTCAACACCTTAAAGCTCTTATCAGATACATTTAGTCCGTCGCAATTTCGTAGGAAAAGCATATATTGATTCGACGGCTCAAAATTAATAAAACGTCTGACCTCATCATTAATCAAATTATCTGCATTATCGACTACAATAAAACTATCTCTGCACTTTTCAATTGATTCTGAGAAATTATCTGATTTGTAATTAAACAATTTTATAGCTTTGTATTCATTAGTTAATCGTAAATCTTCTAACATTTCATAAAGCACAGTTTTACCGGTACCGCTATCTCCGCCAACAAGAGTTATTCTATCGTCAAATTCCAGATTGTATGAAAATGGATCTGCTTTAAATGTAATATTCTTATATATCATCTGCTTCTCTCCTTTCATACTCCTTACTCCACCAGGCATTATAACCTCTCCCTCCGGTCACTATATCAGCATCATTAAATCTGATTTTTGCATCATCCGGGATATCAAAAAGCGTTGGCCTGGACATATAAATCTTTATATTATCCATAGTAAAAATTATTTTAAGCACATTCGGACCACATTCTTCTACATTCACCACCTTGTCAGGATGCTTTACAATATTAAGTAATGTTTTGCAGCCAGATGACAGATTTCGGATTGTACCTAATCCATATTTTGTTTCAATGTGCTTGTCCGGTGTCAACTTTGCCTCATCTACTTGCTGAATGAGATTTATTTCATATTGCGACATATCTTCATTGCCTGTATTTAAATTAAAGTAAAGGTCATTCTGAAGTATACAATCTTTTAAGTTTCTTTTTTCTGTGTATATATCAATCATTCGATGCGTCTCCTTTCCATTGTTGCTTCTCATCCATTTATAATATTAACCAAGGCAGGTAATTTCTATATTGATACACCTATTATTATAATGCACATATTATAGTAATGGCTTGCAGATTTATTTTTACTATTTGCAAAAAAAATTTCACTGACTTGCTGTACATCTAAAAAAATTATAAACTCCTGCCTATGTCTATGCAAGATGAAGTTTTTGTGGTATTAATGGTCAATACCACTATTAGTTTTTATGTACTGACTAAATCAATTACCTTACTGGCATTTATAATAAAGAAGACATTTCTTCCTTTTATTCTCGTCAAATTTGCGGCCCGGCAGAACACAAATGAAGCACCTTTGTTTTCTTCAATCTTTGTTGTTTTTAGTTGTTCTTGAACTGCTTTTGTTGCACCAATCCTGCTTTCACTTTTATTAATTTTCATTATATTCTGTACCCTTGCCATCACTATCTCCAAATGTAATCTCCATCAATTCACATGCTATATCTTTGCTCATAACTCTCATAATACTGTCATCTATCTTATCTTTCGCCAGTAAATTAATATTTCCATACCATACTACTTCTTGGTCAATAACGGCAAACCGGTCGCAATATTCTTCTTCTGTTTTTATATAAAAACCAGTTTTACGCATATCTTCGTGTAGCTGCATCCAATATGCAGCATCACCAAATCCATATGAATCCGGAGTCCATGTAACTACTGTAATCTGAACTCCTGCCTCCTCTTTTTTCTTTAACATGTTGATTAATTCATAAACTTTTTGTCCGCTGATGGCCGGGCTGGAAATGATTATATTTTTATTGGCATCAAACAGATCCTTATGGAAGATCTCTCTATAATTATCTCCATCATATATTGCATTAGCTGTCTGTTTATCAGTCTTCAAGCCACTAGACAACTCGTAGCCAATCTGTTTATATGCCTTCAGTCGCTTCATATACATATTATCAAACATTGGAATATGACTATCCACATAGTCATATATTATCACATTTTCTTTGCCCGCATAATCACGATTCAATCGTCCTGCGTACTGTTCAACTACACCACGGAATGATACAGGTGTCGCCATAAAAAGTGTATCCAGTCTTGGAAAATCAAACCCTTCTCCTACCAGAGAACCTGTTGCTACCAATATCATAGTTTTATCGTTATTAACCTGATGCATCTGTTCAAGAATTTTTCTATGTTCTTTTTTAGAATTATTACCAGTCATAAGAAATACATAATCAGCATAGCTTTTTAAACACTCGTACAACTTTTCTGAATGATCCTTGTATCGTGACAAAACAACCGGAGTACGACCTGCTGAAACGCAGTCTATCACATCCCCAATAATCTGCTCATCCCTCACATCATTATTGTGAATAATCTCATATGCTTCATTAGGATGCATCTTTTCGGTAATCACACCCCTTGGTGGTACAGTTCTGGTAAAGCGTGGATAAACAAGATGCTGTATCCCCTGCTCTTTTGCCTTTTCCTTTGCAGTATAACTATACCTTATAGATCCGATTAGCATATAATTGATCTTTTCCAGTCCATCCCCTCTTTTCGGAGTTGCTGTCACACCATATACATACTTTGCTTTCACTTCTTTTAAAACATTGGCTATTGTTTCAGAAGCAGAATGATGGCACTCATCAACCAGCACGAGTCCGTATTCTTTCAACAGCTTATGATACTCTCCCTTTTTGCACAGTGAACCTGCCATTGCAATATCTATGATTCCAGTCATTGAATCATATGCTCCCTGCAGAGTTCCAATCAAACTTTTTCTTTTCCGCACTCTCCCTGTCTTAGTTTCATAGGTAGGAATTTCCTCATTAATATTTAAGAATTTTCCCAATGCCTCTTTCCACTGCTCTATCAGCGCAGAAGACTCCAGTATAATCAATGTACTCACTTTCTTTTGAGCAATTATTGCACTGCTAACCACAGTTTTACCAAATGCAGTTGCAGCATGAAGTATTCCGTTATCGTATTTTATAAGCTCTTTCAATGCCTTATCCTGTTCAGAACGCAATTTACCTATAAAATCCACATTAATATTTCTTCCCTGCTGACGCTCATCTTCGATTTCACAATCAATATCTGCCTGTTTTGCCTTTTTCAGAAGTTCATCCTGCAGTCCCCTTGGTATCTGTATATATCCACTAAGATGGTCTTTTCCTAGATAAATCCATCTTGGAATATCATAATTTGATGTTCCTATTGCCTGATTTTTATAGAAAACCGGATTACTGATTGCTGCCATTCTGCGGATTTTATTCTGCATAGAAGCCTTCAAATTTGTATTATCCACATATATTCCATTGGATAATATAATATGTAACTTTCCTTCAACATCATTTTTGTTAAAACGCTGCATTCTGTTCCATGGTTTTTCCCTGTCACTTTCGTCAGCATCTACAACAATATCTTCAATAGGATTTGTCCATTCTTTTATTTTTTCTTCTACAAATTCCTGCGATAATCTTGGCTTGCTAAATAATATTCTCCATTGATCAGGATATGCATTCCAGTTGCCATCAATAAACGCACTATTTCCATCCTGCAAAGCCTTCCCCTGCAGCGGCAATGCAATCAGATTACCAAGTGAACTATTATCTGATAACGAATCCTGTGCAGGCAGCATTCTGTCATAATATTTAAAAGATTTTAAATTAACCTGTTCTGCACCTTTATCAAGCAATGCAAATCCAAATTTTCTTACCAATGAAGCAGCTATCGGTTTATCAAAGAATATCCATATATGTACACCTTTGCCAGACCTTGAACGTTCCACTAACGGATCTATTCCATTTAACACACAGATTTCTCGCATTGCCTCAACTTCTTCAATCCATGTATCATCAGTATTTGCAAAATCCCTTTCTTCTGCTCCCTTATCATGATTATCAAAATCAAATACAATAAATCTGCATGTACCATTACTAAAAAGCGGATAAATACCTATTACATCAGTTGCATTATAAGAATTTCCCTGCAAATGATTTAATATAATAAACTTTGTTATAGTTTTATAAGAACAGCTCTTGCAATCCTTACAGTTAATACCATCTTTTAATTTCCTATGACATCCACTTGTCCACAAATTATTACACTGCGGATAATATGCTGCCTTACCAGTTTCTTTATTAACACTACGCTTTGCATAAACATCCTGCCTTCCCCAAAACATATAAAAGAACTTATTTGCCATATTTTCTGTTATTGTTTGTGGGTGAATAATTCTTTTTCCCTGTTCCAGATCATAAGCTTCTTTACAATCATTTTTTCTAAATGCTGATAATTCCTTATAATATGACAACCCTGCTTTATCCAACATATTTCTCAATATCTGGTTTTCCAGTTGCAGATCATTCAACTTTTTCTGAAGTTGTGATATGTTTTCTATTGAATCACGCATATTGGTATACCTCCTAACATCATCATTAATCAAACAATCTGCATTATCTATCGCAATAAAACTATCTCTGCACTGTTTGATTGCCACTAAAAAATCATCCGATTTATAATTAAACAGCTTGCCTAAAAAGTTCATAATACAATCTGTCCTCGTATATCGTATTTTCTCCATACTTCTCATATAGATATTGCTTTTCCAAATTTTCATTCTTCTTATAAAACGCTTTCCTCCACTTGAGATATTCAATGATTTCAATCGGGGACAACAACTGCTTGCACATAAGTTTGAAATCATCAATTAACATACATTTAACTGTCAAGCCATCATCTATCAGCATTTCATATTTAGCAATAATAAGACTGAAATTTTTAATCCACAGGCTTAATATATCTTTTTCTTTTAGTTATTCCAATACAAGCCAATAACTCCTTATTCACTAATTCGTCTAATAATTGTCTTGTCCTTGGACCTTTTAAACCTATCTTTTCTGCCACCTGTTCCGTACCATACTCAATGCCAGCCTCCATAATGGTTAAAATCTGCTGATTTTTCTGCTGATTCTGCTGATTTATCATCAGATTCCTTTTCCATCTTCATCACAAGTGTCACCTGATTGAGATCTATTTCTTAGTTTAGGAGACCCAAAAGCTCCATTCTCCACTTCTGCAAAATATTTCAGTTCATATGCTATCTCTCCGTTCTGAATTGCATTTGCAATCTCTGATATCTCATTTTCTATATCCTCCAAGTTTACATACCAAGCTAAAATCACAGAGTGTTCACCCCAAAAAGTTACTTTATCAATGCCATTTAAGATATATTTTGGTTCATCTTCCCTAATTATCATTCTCTTCAACTTTTACTGACGCTTTGACCATTTTATTTCGTTCTTTAATCCAAATAAATATTTTTACAGCTATAACAACCGCTACAATACTACATATACCAATAGAGGCTTGTATTTTATGTGCCATAACAAATTTTCCAACCCAAATCACTCCATATGTTATCGCCCATATTGCCACAAATACAACAGTCCGAATTATCCAATGAAACAATGAGCCTGCGGATCTTCCAGATATAGAATCGCTATGGAACAAATCACCTACCTTGTCGTATGCAACATGATATGCTATTTCACCAATAACCAACAGAATAATCCATTCATAATACCATTCAATTGGTAATCCCAATGGTTCTGTTGCTAAATCAAATATAAATTTAAACATTTAACACCTCTCTTTGTCCACTTCCGTAAAAAAGTATTCCAACGTCTCCACAAACATATTTGCATCAAACAATTCTTTTATCTGTTCCCGATTCATCCACGCAACTTGCGCCACTTCATCTGTTGTAGCATTGCCTAAATCAACCTCTCCATCGTAATCAAACAGCCAAACATCAACAATTTTATTAACCACTTTTCCAAACTCGATTTTCTTAATGTCTGACAAAACAACTTGACCTTTTTCTGGCAATAAATCTATTCCAACCTCTTCTTTGACTTCTCTAAGCACTCCTTGCAGACTGTCCTCTCCTTTTACTACAGAACCATCCACACATTCCCACATCAAAGGGTTTGTCGGTCTGTTTGCAGAACGCTGCGAAATAAGGTACTCTCCCTTTGAATTACGAATCCATACATGCACCACCAGATGGTATCCGTCTATCGGTAACTGTTCTCCTCTGATATGGT